>Ga0307990_1000123_pt1 | contig 74312 bp, 65 predicted proteins | sample EllFjometagen129_FD_203168 | JGI IMG/M metagenome (GOLD analysis project Ga0307990, IMG submission 203168) | Marine microbial communities from Ellis Fjord, Antarctic Ocean - #129 | ecosystem: Environmental > Aquatic > Marine > Unclassified | place: Southern Ocean | collected 2014-10-08
CATCATGGGATGAAGAAGATAATGAAAAAATCACAGCAAGTGCTCAAGGTGATGTAAGACCACCATCATGGGATGAAGAAGATAATGAAAAAATCACAGCAAGTGCTCAAGGTGATGTAAGACCACCTTCATGGGATGAAGAAGATAATGAAAAAATCACAGCAAGTGCTCAAGGTGATGTAAGACCACCTTCATGGGATGAAAAAGATAATGAAAAAATCACAGCAAGTGCTCAAGGTGATGTAAGACCACCTTCATGGGATGAAAAAGATAATGAAAAAATCACAGCAAGTGCTCAAGGTGATGTAAGACCACCTTCATGGGATGAAAAAGATAATGAAAAAATCACAGCAAGTGCTCAAGGTGATGTAAGACCACCATCATGGGATGAAGAAGATAATGAAAAAATCACAGCAAGTGCTCAAGGTGATGTAAGACCACCATCATGGGATGAAGAAGAAGACAAAACAACGAGTGTATGTTAATTATAAAAGATAAAAATAAATGATAGATTTCATTCAGCAATACGGCACAATAATATTGCGCCCAATTACGTTAATTAGTTGGCTTTTTATTTATATAAAAACCAAGAACTCAAAATTTTCGAAATATAATATCACACTATTTATGATATTTCTTTTGATATTTATTATCTGGAATACTTTTGCACTTATATTCTCAGATTCTGTAATAATTGCTAGATACATTTATCTTTTCTTTTGGTTTACTGTAACGATTTTTGAATTTTTCGTCATATTAAAGGCACTCTTTATTTCTCTTAATCTGGGGAAGAGTCAGAATAAAATATTAGTGATAATTTTGCTGATTTTATCAACTCCGGTCATTTTGGCTGCAATACTTTCACATACAAAAAGAACTTATAACCCAATAAATACAACTGATTTCTATAATATCATTTTGTTATTATGTGGAACTGTTGTCATACTAAGAAATATTTTGTCTATTGGGAATTTTGTAGAAAATGTTGAATCATTCTTCATTTTTTCAGGATTTGCCCTTTATTTTGGACTACACATATTAGCAACGAATACAGTTTCATTAAATTTTTACCATTATTGGTTTTTTGGACAATATGCAACATTGATCAGTTTAATATATTGGATAGGGAGTGTATTTTTTATATGGAAAATCAAATCCAAGCCTTTGTTTTAATATCTTCAATTACATTGGCACTTTTCGTACTTATAAGTGTATATCTTATTATTAGGTTAAAGTTAAATGATATACTATTGAAGAGATCCGAAGGAAAACTCAAGAATTTTAATGAGACACTTCAATATATGGTTGCTGAAAAAACAGAAGAATTACAAATATCAGAGAAAAAATTTAAGAATTTATATGAGTTGAATAAAGAGGTACTAGAGAATTCACCTGCTGGAATAATCAAATTGAATAGAAAGCATGAAATAGAATTTTTGAATCATGAAAGTTTATCAATATTATTACCTGAAAACAAAAATCAGGATGATATGCTTGGACAATTAATTTCACAGATCCCACAGTTCAATAGAGCTGGATGGGCAAGTCTATTGATCCAGTTAAAAAAAGGTAAGGAAATTGAAGGTGAAGAGACATTTATTCAACAAAGTAAAAAATCTATTGTTAAGGTTAAAGGAGTTCCGGTTTACGAAGAGGGAATTTATTCTGGAGCGGTACTTCTTCTCAATGATAATACTGAAAGTATCCTAGCTGAAGATAAATTAAAACAAAGCTTTACAATGCTACAAAAAGCTACCGGAGATATTATCCAAGCTATGTCTTATACATCAGAGATAAGAGATCCATATACTGCAGGTCATCAAAAAAAGGTAGCCGAACTTGCTGTTGCTATAGGTAAAGAGATGAACATTAATGAGGAACAATTGCAAGGTGTCAAATTTGCGGCAATGATACACGATATTGGCAAGATCTCAGTTCCGTCTGATATTCTATCAAAACCGGGAAAAATTGGTAAAACAGAATTTGAAGTAGTAAAAGGACATAGTCAAACTGGATACGAGCTTCTTGATAAAATTAACTTTCCATGGCCTATATCAATTATTGTTTATCAACATCATGAAAAACTAGATGGAAGTGGATATCCAAATGGTTTAAAAGGAGACGAAATTTTACTTGAAGCAAAGATCATTGCAGTTGCAGATACGGTAGAGGCAATGACCTCTCATCGTCCATATAGACCAGCGTTAGGTATTGACAAAGCTCTTGATGAGATCATAACGAACAAGGGAAGGTTATATGAACCAGCAGTTGTTGATGCTTGCGTTCACTTGTTTAAACAAGGGTTTAAATTTACAAATTAAATATAAAAGGATGTTTTTTGATTCATAAAATTTATATCGTAATTATTATAATATTTATTGGTATTTTTTTGAATGCTTTGACTATTCCGTATTCTGATAAACCACTTATCTCAGATCAAAATCAAATAAATGATTTCCTTTGCAGTATCCCACCCGATTCAACTAAAATTGAACTAGAAACAAAATGCTGGATCTGGCATGATAATAATTATCTAAATATTTATTGGGAAGCTGAAACTGATGAAAATTTTATTATTGGTAAATATTCTTCTAATGATGTATCAGCCCAAGCTGATCAACTTTCTGTACAGATAATAACTGATCTTACGAATTATTACTCTTATGGATTTATGGCATATCCACTTGAAAATAAAACTGATTTTGTCCGTTCTTTTTCACATGACATAAATTATGATTGGAATAGTAATTACGAATACTCATCTACTAATCAGAATTCTAAATGGACTGTAATGATGAAAATCCCATTTAAAGATCTAAGATTTAATGGGAAACCACCTTATCATTGGAAAATTATCCTGTCTCGTTATCTAAAAAATGACGATAAACATTACATAGTCCCATATATAACAGCACAAATGGGAAAAGACTATTTTAGAGATGCAATAGATATCACTATCAATGAAGAAATTCGAAATAATAGTAACTTTTATATTCGACCCTTTTCAATTATAAAAGCTGATCTGCTTGATAAGAAAATTCAGTTTGATTCTGAAAGTTTTGGACTTGATTTTTCCCTTAAACCGACTTCTTCTACAAAATTGAAATTAACATACAATCCTGATTTTTCAGATATTCCAATAGATGATGAAACTAATGATTTTAATTCTAAATATGCTCCATCTTATGCTGAGAATAGATATTTCTTTATTAAAGATTTCAATGTCTTAGGCGTGAATTCAACAACCTTCTATTCACGTCAAATTGTACAACCGGATTTTGCGGTTAAATTCACCGGAAAAACAGGTAATTTAACTTATGGAGCATTATCTTCAAAAGTAAAACAAGTAGCTAATTCATCTGGTTTTATTGTAAACTCCAAAGATATTTATAACATTGTTGCAGTAAAACCAGCGACAGATCATTTCAACCTCCAATTTACAATTTTAAACAGAATGAATGAAAATTATCATAATGAAGTACTTCACATAAAACCGAATTGGGAATTTATCAAAGACCAATGTCTTTGGTTTGATATAAATCTTTCAACAAAGAAATCAATTGGAGAAAAACATAAAAATGGTTATTATGGAATAGCTGGATATGATTATAAAAATGATGAGTTCAGCTTCACAATGAGTGCAACACAAATGAGTAAAAATTACTCAGTAGATATGGGAAAGATCTATGAAGATGATTATTATGGTTGGAACTTTTATTCAACACTTAGAAAAGAATTTATTAATAAATTTTTCCGTTCGATCACAACTAATATTAATACCAGTGAAGAAATCAACAATACAACTAGTAAACTTTTAGAACGATATGCCCGGTTTGCTTTAAATCTCAATTCCAATAATAATTTTGATATTGATTTTTATGGCACTTCAGTAAAAGAATTATCTTCTGATAAATATTTTGACAAGTATCATGTTTGCTTGCAATTAACTTGGGAAAAATCAAACTTGATTAAATCCTTTTTTGGTTTTAGTTATGTAAACGATCTTATTTACAAATTGAATGATGATTATAAAGCTCGCTATCTCCAATTCGGTATACGTGGAGTTATTGATAAATATTTTTCTTATATAATTACAGCCGATAACATATTTTATTTTAACTTACAAGAAACTGAAATTGTCGATGATAATTATTGGTTATCAAATATTGATATTTCCTTTAGCCTATCAAATGATCTAAGTCTTACAAGCGGTATTCGATTTAATAATTATGAGACATCTGATCATTCTCAACACATAGGAATATTTTCAAATCTTCGTTGGCAGTTTTTAAAGCAAAGTCATATTTACCTGGGTTATAATTCCGCTAACAATAAAATAAATGGAAAAAATGAATTTAATTATCAACAAGCATATTTCAAGATTTCTTATTTATTTTGATAATATTATTATATTAAATTCAGTATAATTAACTAAAAGATCATTTTATCCTGTAGAAAATAATTAATTATCCGTAACTATCTATGTTATAATATATTAAAGCATATTCACTTAAAAAACATTTGACACTCATTTCCATATTAAAAAAACCTTCCCCTAATAGTATCTTTGGGGGAGTAGAATAAATTATGAAATTTAAGACCGAGATCGATATTACAATCAACAAATTTATTGGGAAAAAAGGTGCCTTAATTCCACTTTTACAAGAAGTGCAGACTCTAGAAGGTTATCTGGAAAAAGACACAATGCGTTATTTATCTGAAAAAACAGGATTTAAAATTTCTAAATTATACGGTGTTGCTACATTCTATTCCATGTTCCGCCTCAAACCACAAGGTAAATACACAGTGCGTGTGTGCAAAGGAACAGCCTGTCATGTAGCTGGTGCAAATATAATCTATGATACAATACTCAATGAATTGGGATTAGCTAACGGAGAAGACACAAGTAGAGACAAACTCTTTACCATTGTTGAGGTAGCCTGCCTGGGCTGTTGCGGTTTAGCACCAGCCATTATGATCAATGAAGATGTTCACGGTAAATTATCATCTGAAAAAGCCAGGAAGGTTATTCAGGAAATCCGTTCTAAGGAAGGAGGAAATAATGAATCTAGAAAACTTACGTAATATCAGAGAAAAAGCACAGACCGTAAAAAAACAATCAACTGAAAAAGGTCAAATAAAACTGATCGTAAGCATGTCTACCAGTGGTATTGCCGCAGGAGCAAGAGCAGTGATGACCACCATCATGGAAGAAATCAAAGAACGTAATATTGAAAATGTAATAATTGCTCAAACCGGAGAAAAAGGTCTGCAAACAAAAGAACCAATTGTTATTGTAGAAGCTAAGGATCAACCACGAATCATTTATGGAAATGTAACCCCGGAAATAATCAAAATGATTATCGTAGAACATATTTTGAACAACCAACCTGTTCAAAAATATATATTCCATACAGAATAAACTGGAGACTTTATGGCAAAACGACTTGAATTATTAATTTGTACAGGTACTGGCTGTACATCTAATAAAAGCCTCATAATTGCAGAAGAACTTAAAAAAGAGATTACTAAACAGGGTTTGCAGGATGAGGTAGAAATATTAACTACCGGCTGTAGAGGGATGTGCGAATTCGGCCCGGTAATAAAAGTTTATCCCGACAATATCCTCTATGCTCAAGTAAAGATAGAAGATGTTCCCCATATGGTAACAGAACACTTTTTAAAAGGACGTCCGGTTAAAGAACTGATTTGGACAGGTGATAATAAAGATGAAATAGAAGAGCATAAACATCCCTTCTTTGAAAAACAGATGAAACTGGTTTTATCCAATTGCGGAGAGATAGACCCCGAAAGCATTGACGAATACATCGGTGCTAGTGGATACTCTGCCCTGGGTAAAGTACTTAGCGATATGACTCCTGAAGATGTGATTAATGAGATCACTGAAGCAGGATTACGAGGTCGTGGTGGTGCAGGTTTTTCGACAGGATTGAAGTGGAAATTTACTCGCCAGGCACCTGGAGACGAAAAATATGTAATCTGTAATGCTGACGAAGGCGACCCCGGGGCATTCATGGATCGTAGTGTTATGGAAGGAGACCCTCATGCTATTCTAGAAGGAATGATCATTGCCGGATACGCCATAGGAGCTACCCACGGATTTGTTTACACCCGTGCAGAATACCCGCTGGCTATACACCGACTTCAGATAGCCATAGATAATGCTACCGAATATGGATTATTGGGTAAAGGAATATTTGAATCTAATTTCAACTTTAAAATCGAGATCAGAAAAGGGGCCGGTGCTTTTGTCTGTGGCGAAGAGACTGCATTGATAGCCTCAATTGAAGGCAAACGTGGAATGCCACGCATACGTCCTCCCTTCCCAGCACAATCTGGCTTATGGGGAAAACCCACAAATATAAATAACGTAGAAACGTTTGCCAATGTAAGACACATCATAGCTCACGGTGCAAAATGGTATAAAAATATTGGAACCGAGACCAGCAGTGGAACTAAGGTTTTTGCTCTGGCCGGTAAAATAAAAAACAGCGGACTTATCGAAGTTCCAATGGGCATGCCTCTTCGAGAAGTTATCTACAGCATTGGCGGTGGTATGAAAACAGACCGTCCTTTTAAAGCAGTTCAAATGGGTGGACCTTCCGGTGGTTGTATACCGGAACATCTTCTGGATACAATAGTAGATTATGATTCCATTAATAAAACCGGTGCTATCATGGGTTCCGGTGGTATGGTAGTTATGGATACCTCCAGTTGTATGGTTGATATAGCCAAATTTTTCCTGAATTTTACACAAAATGAATCTTGTGGAAAATGCACTTTCTGCCGCGTTGGAACCAAGCGAATGCTGGAAATATTGACCCGGATTACTGAGGGTAAAGGCAAGATGGAAGATCTGGATACCCTGGTCGAATTATCTGACAAGATTAAAAAGACATCTCTGTGTGGGCTAGGTCAAACCGCTCCGAATCCTGTTCTTACAACCTTAAAATACTTTAAAGATGAATATATTGCTCATATAGTAGATAAGAAATGTCCTGCCGGTGTATGCAAAAAGCTGGTAACATTTGAAATTGATCCCGAGAAATGTATAGGCTGTACAGCATGTGCACGTAAATGTCCTGTAAAATGTATTTCTGGAACACCTAAAAATCCTCATGTAATCGATCAGGAAGCTTGTATTAAATGTGGTGCCTGTTATGATGCTTGTAAATTCGATGCAATAACAAAAGGATAATTTAAATGATAACTTTGAAAATAAATGATAAAGAAGTAACAGCAGAAAATGGTAAGACGATCCTGGAAGTTGCAAATGGTATTGGAATTAGAATTCCTACTCTTTGTCATGATAAAGAGCTATCTCCTTATGGATCATGCTGGGTTTGTGCAGTAAAAGTAAAGGGTAGAAAAGGTTTTGTTACATCCTGCGGAACTGAAGTAGTAGAAGGGATGGAAATTGAAACGGATTCGGATGAAGTTCATAAAGCCCGTAAAATGGCTTTAGAACTCTTACTTTCAGATCATTATGCAGATTGTGAAGCACCATGTAAAATTGCCTGCCCAGATCATGTTGATGTTCAAAGCTATGTTTCATTAATTGCAAATGGACAATATCAAGAAGCCGTGAAAGTTATTAAAGAGACCCTGCCCATGCCACTATCTATTGGACGAATATGTCCCGCCTTTTGCGAGAAAGAGTGCCGTAGAGCAATCGTTGATGAACCAATTGCTATACGCCAGTTGAAAAGACATGCTGCTGATTTTGATATTATCAATAAAACACCCTATGTTCCTAAAAAAGATCCTGATAATGGAAAGAATATCGCCATAGTAGGAGCTGGTCCATCAGGGCTTACCTGCGGATATTATCTATCCAATAAAGGCTATAACGTAACTATTTTTGAATCAGCACCAAAAGCTGGCGGCTGGTTAAGATATGGTATTCCAGAATATAGACTTCCAAAGAAAATTCTAGATAAAGAAATAAAATTAATGTGCAAGAACGGCATGCAGATCAAATATAAGATTCAATTTGGAAAAGATATCACACTATCTGAACTAAGTAATAAATATGATGCTGTATTTTTAGCAATCGGTGCTCAAAATGCAGTTCCAATGAAAATTAAGGGCAATAATCTTGAAGGTTGTTATCTTGGAGTAGATTTTTTGAGAAATCTTGCTTTAGGTAAGAAAATAAAACTTGAAAAGAAAGTAGCTATTGTAGGAGGAGGTAATACTGCAATTGACTGCGCTCGTACTGTTGTGAGAATGGGAGCAAATGTAACACTTGTTTACCGACGTACAAGAAAAGAAATGCCTGCGGAAGCTTATGAAGTTGATGCTGCAGAAGAAGAAGGAGTTAAATTCCATTTTCTAACTAATCCGATTGAAAACATCGGTAAAAAGGGAAAACTGAAATCAATTAAAATGGAAAAAATGAAACTTGGTGAACCTGACAGTAGTGGCAGAAGAAGACCTGAACCAACTGGAGAATTCATAAAAGAAGATTATGGCACTGTTGTCTTTGCTATCTCTCAAAAAGCAGAAGTTGCTTTTGTTACAAAAAAAGGAAATAAGATAAAAAATAAGGAATTACAAATTTCAAGAAAAAATACTGTTATTGCTGATGAAGAATCACAACACACTGGTCTTGCAAATATTTTTGCTGGAGGAGATTTTCGTAGAGGTCCTGCTACTGCGATCGAAGCTATTGCAGATGGCAGAAAAGCTGCAGAATCTATGGACAGATTTCTGAATAACCAGCTTATGATAAATCCTATAAAACAATTCAATTCGAAAAAAGAGATAAAACTTGAGGATGTTGATCCTAAAGAATACGAACAATATGAAGAAATTCCTCGCTACAGAATGCCTGAATTAAATTCAAAGGTAAGAGCATCCAATTTTAAAGAAGTTGAACTTGGTTTTGATGATGATGACGCACGTGCTGAAGCCGATAGATGTCTGGAATGTGGCTGTCAAGTAAATGAAACATGTGATCTTCGAAAATATGCCACTGAATATCAAGTTGACACTGACCTGTTCATGGGAGATAAAAACAAACATCCGATTGATGATAGTCATCCATTTATCCGACGTGATGCAAATAAGTGCATAAATTGTGGAAGGTGTGTCAGAATTTGTGCTGAAGTTCAAGGACCTGGTGTTCTAGGGTATATCTATCGCGGTTTTACAACATATGTAGCACCTGAATTTGGGGAGAGTCTTTCGAAAACTACCTGCGAGATCTGTGGAAAGTGTATCGAAGTATGTCCTGTTGGAGCCTTAATTCCTAAAAATACAAATACTAAACTTAATCCTCATTTAAGTAAAAAAATCACACAAAATTGTGGATTATGCGGAACCGGCTGCAATATTGATGTAAGTGTTCAAGATAATAGAATTACAGTTATCGAACCTGCTGAAGGAGAGACATTCAATCAAAGAGATCTATGTTTTGATGGAAAATTCGGCTGGCAAATATTTGAAGATGAAGAGAGGATCAAACATCCATTTAAAAGAGTTCAGGATAATTGGCTTCCATTAAAAAATAATGAAAAAGTTGCTGAACTCATAAGCGAGCAGTTGCAGAAAGCTGAAACTAAAATGATATATATCTCCCCTACATCATCTATTGAAGAGACCTTAATGATGAAGCATATTGCCAAAAAGATCGATGCACAGATTTCTTCTCTTTCAATTTATAATAGCTTTGTGGATAAATTAATAGATACTAATCTCTACAATAAAACATATGATGACCTTGAGGGAACTGAGTGTATTGTACTTATTGGTAAAATTAGTAAAGTTAATAAAACAATAGCTCGCAGATTACAGCGAAAAGGTGCAAAATTGATAATTATCACTAACGAAACTAACGACTATAATGATTTTGCAGACAAGTTACATAATGATGAACCAGTCGTAAAAATATTAGAAAAAATACTACAATATCATATTGAACAGGTAAAAGATGAAATTGATGATCTTGATGAAACGGAACAAATTGTTGATCCATTAAGATTAGACTTACCAGAAAAAACTATATTCATGTATAATAGAGATCTAATTTCAGAAGAAGCAATTTGGAATATATGGGCAATATCATCGATGGTATGTAATTTTGAAAAAGGTTCAGGTATATTACCTACTTCTAAATTCAATAATTTTAGAGGATTCCAAAAGTTGGGTATTAGTGCCGGAGTTCCTGCAAATTATAATTTTGTACTTTTTTATGGCGAGTTACCTTGCGAAGAACAAAAGAAGCATATTAAAAACAGTAATTTCATCATTTCAGTAAATACACATATTGATGATGCTGATTCTTCACATTTACTCTTGCCAAAAGCTTCATTTTTAGAATTAGAATCGACTGCGATAGCTGATGACGGCAGAATTTTAAATTTCAAGAATCCAAAAAAATCTCATATCCATAATAATCTTTTGGAAATATTTAAAAATGCAGACTTACTAACTGCTAAAGAAGCTAAACCAGCATACTGGAGACAAAAAGCGAAAACTTTCATTAATAAGAAATCAAAAACTCGTTTTTTATCAAATCAGGAATTACTAGATTATATCTATACGATTACAAATATACATTTTGATGCTCCCAAACAAGCAAGTATACAGAAAAAAAGAATTACTAGATTAAATAAAATGGCTAAGTAAATAATACTATAAAAGTTACTTATGAAGGGCGGATCATCCGCCCTTTTTTATTGTTAATTAACAACATAATATTTTACTTGCAATAATTTATAATTATAATAATTTAGTTATAATTAGAAAAATTAAGGAAATTTATGCGAAAATATCTAATACTCTTTGTTGTTTCCTGCCTGGCTAGCATGTTAACAGCTGGAACTAGAATTGATAGCTTAGAAGTTTATTTAAATACAGCCGAACAAAATGAAAAGGTTGCTATTTTAAATGAGCTGTCACAGGCATATCAAGAAATTTCCGTACGTAAAAGTATCGAGTTTGCCCAAACTGCCCTTCAATTAGCTCAAGAGTCAGAGATTAAGGAAGATATTGCTGAATCATTTGCTACTTTAGGCTCATCATACTATTTTCTCAGTAATTACAAAAAAGCATTAGAGTATCATTCCAGCGCCCTTGAATTATATCAGCAGCTGGCTATTAAACACGGCATGTTAATGACAAACAACTATATTGGTCTAGATCATGAGAAACTTGGGAATTATGATAAAGCTTTAGATTTTTTTCTAATCTCTTTAAAAATAAGCAATGAAACGTCAGACCAAAACGGTATTAGTTTGGGTCTCAATAACTTAGGTAATCTTTACCATTCAATAAAAAATTATGATAAGGCACTGGATTATTATCAGCAAGCCTTTAAAATTGAGAAAACTGCCGGAAATCAAAAAACTATTTCAACCGCGCTGAATAACATTGGAACTGCCTTGATGGATAATGGAGATTATACACAAGCCTTAGAATATTATAATCAATCATTAAAGATAGAACAACAACTTGGCAATGTCAAAGGAATTTCATCAGTTCTATGTAATCTGGGAATTATTCATGAAAAAATAAATGAATATGATAAAGCAATAACATATTTCAATAGATCGCTTGATCTCATACTTGAAACTGGTAATCAATATGGAATTGCTGTTACATTTATCAATATTGGTAAATTACAATTGCGTATGAACAACCTGACAGATGCTTATGCCAGTATTAACCAAGGTCTTACATTTGCTACAAATATTGGTGCAAAACAACTAATTATGAAAGGTTATCTTGCCTTATCAGATTTCTATAAGATCAAACAAAATAATGATGAGTCATTACATTATTTTAAACTATATTCAAACCTCAAAGACGAGATATTTAATGATGAAATGACGCAAAAAGTCACAAATATTCAAAAACAATTTGAAGCTGAAGAACGGGAGCATGACCTTGTAAGTCTGGGAAATAAAAATCAGATAATGAAGCTCAAAGCTGAAAAAAGAAAATTACATTTATTACTACTATTGACAAGTCTATTTATTACTAGTGGTTTCACAATTTACTTATTCACTCGATATAAAAACAAAAACACAAATAATAAATTACTACAGAGAGAGATCCTTGATAGAATATCAGCTGAGAAAAGATTAATTAAAAGACTTAAAATAGAAAAAGTTGTATCCAAGATCTCATCCAGGTTCATTAATGTTTCAGATTTCGATTCAGCTATAGATGAAACACTTATGAATATCGGAAAAATGTGCGGCGCTAGCAGATCTTATCTATTCTTACTTGATAACAATAAGAATACCATTGATAATACTCATGAATGGTGTAATGACGAAGTGCAATCTCAAATAAGTAATCTTCAAGATATTCCTGTAGATTCATTACCCTGGTGGATGGCAAAATTGGAAAACGATGAAGTTATCCATATTCCTAATGTTTCTAAAATGTCTTCAGAGGCACATAAGGAAAAAATATTTTTACAGCAACAAAACATCAAATCCATATTAGTATTACCTTTAAGATCTTCAGATCATCTGATAGGATTTATGGGCTTTGATAATGTATCAAAAGCTGAAGAATGGAAAGAAGAAGAACTTTCATTGCTAAGAATCTCAACTGAGATCCTCGGGGTATATTTTGATAAGAGAACAATTGATTCAAAATTAGAAAAAGCATATTTTGGCTTAGAAAAACGTGTGCATGATAGGACACGGGAATTAGCAGAGACAAATCATGAATTACAGGTTGAAGTAACAGAGAGGAAAAGAGTTGAAATTCAACTTAATGATAGTTTTCTCAGACTAAAAAAAGCAATTGAAGAAACCATAAGTGCCTTTATTTCTGCAGTTGAAATTCGTGATCCATATACTGCTGGTCATCAACTTCGAGTTGCAAAATTAAGTTGTGAAATTGCAAATGGAATGAAATTGAGTAAAATGCAATTAGATGCAATACGAATTGCAGCTATTCTTCATGATATCGGAAAAATTTATATTCCAAATGAAATACTATCAAAACCATCTAAACTCACTGAAACTGAGTTTAGCGTAATCAAGAACCACCCTCTGGCTGGTTATGATATACTCAAAACTATAGATTTTCAAATGCCCATTGCTAAAATTGTCTATCAACATCATGAAAAAATCAATGGTTCAGGTTATCCTCAAGGACTTATTGGAAATGAGATCATGCTGGAAGCAAGGATCGTGAATGTCGCTGATGTTGTTGATGCAATGATCTCACATCGTCCTTATCGTTCTTCACATGGCATTGATGAGGCTCTTGACGAGATCAAGACAAATGCTGGAATATTATATGATCCTGAAGTGGTTGATGTTTGCCTGGATCTATTCAATGAAAAAGGTTTCCAATTCGAAGAGATCAAAATTAGAACTGCACCAAGATAATTCTTCATGGATTCTCTATTTTCTAAACTATTTGGAGTTTAATGGAAAAGATTGTAAATGCTCTTATCGCAGCAATTGAGATATGGGATCCGTATACTGCCGGACATCAAAAAAGAGTTGCAACTTTAAGTCTGGCTATATCAAGAGAAATGGGATTTAAGCAAAAACGGTTAGATACTATGAGAATAGCTTCCCTTCTACATGATATCGGCAAAATCAATCTTCCTACAGAAATTTTATGTAAACCCGGGAAGTTAGCTACATGCGAATTTAATCTTATGAAAATTCACTCTGAAGCGGGATACCAAATATTAAAGAAGATCCACTTTCCTGATAAAATCGCTAATATTGTTCTGCAACATCATGAATCTTCGGATGGAAGCGGGTATCCTCACGGATTGAAAGGTGATGAAATTTGTATTGAGGCTAAGATTTTACATATTGCCGATGTAGTAGAAGCTATTTCAGCAAACAGACCGTATCGTCCAGCATATGAAATTAATGAAGCATTAGCGGAAATTGAAAATGATACTGACGGGAAGTATGATCCAGTTGCTCGTGATATATGCTTGGATCTATTCAGATCAAAAAATTTCCAGATTAAAGAAATCCAAATGAGAGATGTTGAAAGATCGAAAAAAAAAGGGTAATAAAGGAAAATTAATTGGTACCTATCTATCTTGATTATAATGCTACTACTCCAATAGATCCGATTGTAGTAAATGCGATGATGCCATTCTTAAAACATAATTTTGGTAATCCATCAAGCTCTCACTGGTTCGGAATAATTACTAGAAAAGCTGTAGCTCATGCTAGAAAACAAATTGCTGATCTCATAAATTGCGATCCCGAAGAAATTGTATTCACAAGCGGTGGAACAGAAGCTAATAATTATGCAATAAGAGGTTATGCTTTTGCCAATCGAAATAAAGGTAACCATATCATTACTTCAGTTATTGAACATCCTGCAGTAATCGAAGTATGCAAATATCTAGAGAAACATGACTTTAAAGTAACTTACCTTCCGGTTGACAGAACTGGCATGATCTCTGTAAATTCTTTAAAAAAATCAATTACAAAAGATACCATACTAATTTCCATTATGCATGCTAATAATGAAGTAGGAACTCTACAACCAATCTCAGAAATTGGAGATATCGCCTATGAAAGAGGAATATGTTTTCATGCTGACGCTGCTCAATCTCTGGGAAAAATCCCAGTAGATGTTTCAAACATGAATGTAGATCTTCTTTCAATAGCTGGACATAAAATTTATGCACCAAAGGGAATCGGTGCACTGTATGTTAAGCAGGGAATAAAACTTGGGAAATTGATCTTTGGGGCTAAACAGGAAAGCAATTACCGGGCAGGAACAGAAAATGTACTTGAAATTGTTGGTTTAGGAAAAGCTTGTGAAATTGCGAAACAAGATATTACAAAAAATTATAATCATATGAAAACAATGCGTGATAAATTATGGAATGGATTAACCAGTATAATTCCTGATATTAGATTAAATGGTCATCCGGAGGAAAGACTTCCTAATACATTAAATGTAAGTTTTCTCAACATGAATGATTTTTTCCAGCTATCACTGTTCCTGGAAGTTGCTGCTTCGGCTGGAGCGGCTTGCCATTCAAATAGAGCTGCTCTTTCGCATGTTCTAGAAGCAATGAATGTTCCGGTTGAATATGCTAAAGGTACTATTCGATTTTCAACCGGTAGAATGACAACAAGCAAAGAAATTGATTGTGCTGTAAAAAAAATAGTCGATATTTATTCTACTCAAGTAAGGTAAAACTTTTTGTCAGTTCTAAATATTGAGATTAAGGCAAAATGTAAATATCCAAACAACATTCGTAAAATACTCATTAATAGAAACGCCATTTTTAAAGGTACCGATAATCAAAAAGACACCTATTTTAATGTCCGAAACGGCCGTCTTAAAATACGTGAAGGCAACATTGAAAACAGCCTTGTTCATTACGATAGAGAAGATATCTCCGGTCCAAAACGTTCAGATGTCCTATACTATCAACCCAGGAAAGAAGATCTTGTAAAGCAACAACTTATTAAAGCAATTGGCACTCTGGTCATTGTTAATAAGAAAAGAGAAATCTATTATATCGATAACATTAAATTCCATATTGATGAAGTTGAAGAATTAGGCAGTTTCGTGGAAATTGAAGCTATTGATAAAACCGGCAATATTGGTAGTGAAAAACTCTATGAACAATGTAAAGAATATTTAGCTCTATTTAAAATTCAAGATGAGGACCTGATAAACAACTCTTATAGTGATATGATCCTTAATAAAGATCTGAAGATTACTGAAGGTACCATAAAACAGGCAGTAGCAATATCGAAACAGATACCTGAATTTATTCATCCTTATGAAAAGGATGAATATGAAAAGAGATTGTTAAATAAAACATATCTCATTCTCATTGCACTTTGGAAAAACATACCTGCTGGATTTACGGCTGGTTATCAGGTAGATGATCATTTCTATTACTGGATGGGGGGAGTTATCCCGGAATTCAGAGAGAAGAAAATAGCGACTGAACTAGCTCACTTTCAGCAAAACTGGGCAAAAGAAAAGGGATTTAAACTCATTAAAATGAAAACAAGGAATAAACACATCATTATGCTTAGATTCGCTTTAGCTGATGGATTTAACATTACTGGTATAAAAACACAGGATGATCTAAAAGAAAATAGAATATTTCTGGACAAAGAACTCTAACATTTTCAGTTCCTACTTTATAAAGTTAAAAGAGTTATAAAAAATGAATAAACTAAAAATTATAGTTATCTTAATATTGCTATTTGTAAGTATACATTTAGCTGCAAACAAGATGAAATACCTTATTGGTATCAATGCGGCTGCCTATTATCCTGAATATACAAAATACAAATTTGACGAACCTGTCTTTGGTGTTCAAGTTCAATGTGATCTCTTTAATCTTATTGATTTCATGGGTATTGGCGGTTCAACATTTCAAAAAGTTTATACTCTTGATGATAGATTCAGTTTAATGAGATCTTACAACATATATTTACATAATTATGCAAATTATTCAACAAAAGACTCATATTTCACTTATGGATTTTATGGTGGAATAAAACGCACTGAACTAGATTACATATATGATAAGATATCGGCTGAGAGAAGCATTATCATTAATAAACCACTTTTTGGATTTCATTTTGCTTCTGAAAAATGGGGCTTGAATATAAGCTGGACACAAGCAGAAAACAAGAAACCGATCTTAGGTTATGAACTGAAATTTCGTAACACCAAAAATATAATAATGCGTATTGGAAGAATAAATAGAGGAGCGGTCTCCAACATTAATTCCGAAATATATATTCTTTTTGGATACGAATTCTTTAAGTAATACATGAAAGATCTAACCGTATCAGCTTTAAAAGCAAATTTATATGCTGTTCCAATTGTTCTTTTATCAATCATCTTTCTTGTATGTCCATTTGTATTAATATGGAACTGGCAGATTTTCAAACTTGGATTCATGTCTATCTATCTGCATCTTCCCTATTTCATCATCATTTTTATCGCTGGCGCATTTCTTCATGAAGGATTTCATGCTCTTGGATTTCTTCTCTTTGGAAAACTGAATATTAACCAGGTTAAAATTGGAATGAAATGGAAAATACTGACTCCTTATGCTCATTGCAAAATACCGCTCAAAGCTTCTGTTTATAGAATTGCTTTACTTCTACCTGCTATTTTACTTGGAATTATTCCGGCAATAATAGCTATTATATTTGGAATTAGCTGGTTACTGTTATATGGAATTCTTTTCACTGTTTTAGCAGGTGGAGATCTGTTGATTTTCTGGATTATCAGGAAAGTAAAAAGTGATGAATTGGTAGAGGATCATCCTGAACGGTGCGGGTGCTTTATAGTTGATTAATATTCCCATCGTCAGTCTAGGCGAAGTTGAAGACTCACAATTCTCCAAAGCAATCCTTTGACTCTGCTCAGGATGAAAGATTATCTTGCTAGCCTTTCCTATCTTTAAAGCAATCAAAAACTCCCAATGACATCAAGACACCAAACGCAGCGAACAGAACTCCCAGTGTTGTTAGAATAATTGCCAGAATACTCATTTTCCCAATCAATAATTGACCAATAATGCTTAATGTTAATCCAACTGCAGTAAATTTGAGTGCGTTTAATTTATTAATTTTAATTTTCATTTTACCTCTTAAAGAAAATTTAAATTGATATATATCTAAGGCAAGAAAAATGAAAAACTTATTTATACCATTCTATATGCAAGCGCGTGAACGCCTGCAAAAAAAGTATAAAATAATTTGCAGGAGAGTTGTAAATTTCTTATATCGTGAATTATTATCTTGAATAAATTCGGTTTGTTTCACAAGATCACTCCACATAGATTCTAATTGTTGTTGGTGGTTTATCATCTTCTTCAACTTCCATATTGAAAAGATCTCCCACTTCCCCACTGGACACCATATCCATGATCTCTATCCAGTTAATAGATGAAAAATCAAAATTACTGCTTTCCAGATGAGCATCAAAATTGGCATTCTTGGGAATGAATTTCATTCCAATCTGAGCTAGTTTTACCGGAATAGAAAGATTCAGCTTGGGTTTTTCGCTTCCTTCCTGCGTGATGAGAATATGCAGTTTTCTTCCTATCTTTGATCTTACAGGCTTGGGATTCAAAGCTTCCAGAAGTCTAGCTGCATCTTCAGCTGAGATCTTGCCATCAGCAACCATATTAATTATTCTTTTTTTCTCTTCCATTATTTACCTTCCATAGCAGTTATCAATTTTTCTGCTTCATCTGCTGTAATTTTACCTTCAGATAACATTTGCAAAATTTTCAATCTGCTTCTTTCATCTACTTTAATTTGCTCATTTTCTGTCAGATCTCGATCTTTAACTCTCTCATGAACTTCCTGAACTACTTTGGATATACCTTCATTTATCTTTTCTTCTGTCTGCTCTTTCAATTCTGAACTTGATACTTTAACGAAGATATCTTTCATTTTGTCCTGAACATTCTCCATGATCTCATTCACATTCGGGATATCAATATTTTTCATAACCTCTTTTGCTTTTCCCATTCCCTTTCTAACTGTTTCAGAATAATCTTCAGGTACATTTTTCATGGAGTTATCAATGATATCACCGACGAAATTGAAATCAAAAGATTTCTTTGATCTTGCCGTATCTACTAAACGAATCGTTCCATACTCATTTTCAGCAGTTATCTTCACTGTTCCAGCACCTTTAACCATATTTAAATTCTTCTCATTGCCAACATTTAACCCTTTCTCAAGACCATCATAATCACCTTTCAAGCCAACATAGAATTTACCTAATTTATTTTTTGCAGCAATTTTGTAAGGGATCTCATCCGGAATGACAAGATGTATTCCACCCATTTGATTCTTAAAATTAAATTTACCCTTTTCCACATCCTGGAATTCATAATAAATACTTCCATTTTCATTACTAATAGCTACTACATCAAATCCGGCCTTTAAAATTTTAATAGAACTATTTTCAGTATTCAGGATTAATTCTCCCTGGCAATTTCCAATTTTTATTGGACTATTCTCGCTAATTACCTTAAACTTTCCAGCACTATTTTTTATGGATAAAGGTCCGTTTTCAAAAGTAAGGACGATATTACCAATATTTTTAATAATTTTTATTGGACCATTTTCAGATTTTATTTGTATATCTCCTAAATTGTCAGTAATGAAAATCGGTCCATTTTCATTTTGAACTTGATGCGATCCAATCAATTCTCGCAGTAAAAGATGAGCATTTTCTGTTTTTGCATTAATTAGAGTTTTCTTCGGTACATGTACTATTATTTTAATATTTTGGATATCATCTTCTTCATTAGTCTTTATAGTCAGCATATTGTGTTTTTTATCAAAATCACATTTTACGATCTTTTTCAGATCATCGTTTATCCATGTATCATGTTTTACTTTTGCAGATATTTCAATTAGAGCTTTTGAACTGTCATTTCCAATAATATCTACACCATAATTTTCTGAAATATAATCTAATTCCAGTTTTTCTTTTACTTCATACTCATAATTCAATTCTAATGATTTCATAATTAACTCCTGTCTCTCAATTTGGAAAGTGCTTCTTTAACTGATAGATTTCCTTTGTCTATCTCATCTAATATATCATGAGAACTAACATCAGTTACTGGTTTCTCTTTCGAACACAATACGGAAATAATTTCTGCCAGTTTATTCTTAACTGTCGGATATGAAATATTCATCGCTTTTTCCACTTCTTTAATATTACCGCTACAGCAAAGAAATGTTTTTGCAAATTCCTGCTGTACTGGTGATAAAAGCGATAGATCACCTATCCCAAATTTTCCCTTTATACTTGTATCACAATTTGGACAATGATATTCAACTATTTCCAAATTAGAATTACACACAGGACATTGTTTTAATCTTTTATTCATTTTTTCCTCCTCGTCTGGAACGATAATTTATTTTTAAACTTAATTATGTCAAATAAAAAATTAATTTTATTAATATTATCCTTAATATTCTTAACATAATACTCAATATATTCAACATTCTCCATAATTTAATCCATTTTATTAATTTTCAGCACTAAATTTCAGTTTTCCACTTTTATCCAGCGATTACAATTAATAATTGACTCTATAGATTTAGATTTATAGATTCGATTTATAAAGTACGTTAAAAATTATAAGGTAGAATTTAAATTAAATGATTACATTATTCAAAAAATATTTAATGCCAATTATGCTAATCTGCAGTATCAAATCTTCAGTATTGGCTGATGAGAATATCCTGCTGGAAATTCCGCATAATTTCTTGAAAGGAATATTAGAAGCTAATTATAAAGAGATTCCTTTTGATGAATTCTTTCCATTAAACAGTGTTGCAATTCCACAACCCGACTACCCAAACAGAAAAGAACATCCCTACCTTTTATTCAAACATGAGAATCTAAATATAATTCATAAAAGATTTCAACGTGAACCCTATCGCAACTGGGCAGAGCATATGATCGATCTGGCACAATCTTATAACTATAACCTTACCTCTCCTTTATTATACGAGTTCAAAAGGAGTAATGCAGCTAAAGCTAATGCTTTTGCCTATTTCCTAACTTCCGATAATGATTTTTTGGAAACTGCAAAAGTTGCCCTATTAAATATTGGAGACACATTCCCTCCTACAACTCCCGAAGGTCAGGAATCGCAAGTTGGTTGGGGAGATTGGTTGAAAGCTGCACAATCACTCAGGAATTTTGCAGTTGCGTATGACCTGATCTATTGGGAATTTAATGAAGATGAGCGGGGAAAAATTGAAACACAATTGATCAAACAAGTTGAACAGCATCACCGATATTTCAGAAAATTCCCAAACAACTTCAGCAGAAATGAAATTGCTTCAGGTCTTGGTATACCTCAAAATAATCATATTATTGAAATTGCTACAGGAGTAGCAACTGCATGCCTGGTATTGGATGACAGAAAAGCTAAGCGATATTTTGATGATGCCATCAAAGAACTTCAACATGGACTCGCTATGATCGATGTAGATGGTTCATACCGTGAAGGTGCATATTATGGAAGATATGTTGCTTCCATACTTTTCCCATTTGCTCATTATTTAAATAACTCCACTGGTACAAATATTTTTAAAGCCCCGCGATTAAACAGATATATTCGCTGGTTGATAGATATCGAAAAACCTGATGGCAGTGTTCCTCTCTTTGATGATGCATTTAATCATTCATTTCTTTTTCAACCTTTAGGTTCTGGTCTAACGGAATACGAAAATGAACTTTTATACTTATTTGAAAATAATCAAGAAAATTTTTACTCTAATGATCTGAAATATATTGATTTATTTTGTGGTTTTGATGACAAGACTTTTCCCATTAAACCTGATTATGATTCAGCTCTATTTTATCCAGATGGAGGAATGTCTATATTCCGGGGTAAAGACAATATCTACGCACTTTTATTAGGTGAACCAGGTAGAAAAAATGATGTTCATCACGATCATTCCGAACCTGGTGCATTTACCTTATCTTCATCCAATAAGGATTTCTTAATTGATTGCGGATATGGTATAGGTGGAGTGGATGATGTGAATAGAGATTGGTATACTTCTGCTCAAGCTCATAATATTCCTTTAGTTAATGGACTCGGACCTAATCTCAATCCTGTTTGGGGAGATAATCTAACCAGTGAAATGTGTGACTATTTTGGGTCAGAACAATTTTCTGTTTCAACAGTTAAATCAAATTATAGAGGAGCCGATCTTACTCGTTCAATCTGGTTTACCAATCAGTCATATTTCATTGTACTTGATGAATTTGAATCTAATAAAAAGAAGAGATATTCAATCCCATGGCATGGATTGGGAACACTTGTGAAGAGAAGTCAAACAAGTGCTAAATGGATTCAGGATGAATCTTGTCTTGATCTCGAATTCATGTCCACAGATGACACAGCACTTCTATTTTCTCAAAAAACAGGACTGCATACAAAGCAAGTTTTTGATTTTGAGCATCAGATCCTGGAAGCAAAGCTGCCTGTTGCAAAAGAAAATAAATTAATTTCCATTTTCATTCCGAATCAAATTGATCAGGATCAAATCCGAGTTGTTGACCTTGAAGTTATTTCAAATGGAAATGTGAATGCCAGGATAGTTAATGATAATAATTGGCAAGATCATATAATTTTAGCTGATTCCGTATGGCAATGCAGAAGTGTAAAGAGTGATGCAGAAATTGCTGTCATCCATAAAAATGATTTTGAAGAAATTGAATATTTTTCTGCAAAGAATGTAACCTTCTTCGAAATTGACAATAATGAGATCTTCAGAGCTGATAAACCAATTGATATTACCTTGAATCTGGTTGATACCGGCTGGTTTGGTTACCTTGATTCCAAAAGTGAAGCTTCTAATTTCATTGAGCTTTATCCATCCTATAATCAAGGATTCATGATCTTTAATAAAAAAATAGTTGAATTTGAAGATTCAACTTGTTTGTTCGTAACATCGGAAAGTGGAGTTTTTGATTTCAATCCTTCTAAAAATGAGATTTACACAACTGAAATATTTAGACCATATTATCCCATGCTGAATTCACTAGAATTCTCACATAATCCTCAAACTGAGCTGAGTGATATGAATCACTTCAAAAAAATCCAACTGCGAAACGAGATCACAGCTCTTACAGGAGAAGCTGCCATTAGTTTAGCTGATTCCATAATGAATTATCCTTTAAAAAATCTTTACGGTATCACGACCGGAATTATCAATAGTGCCTGGAATGCAGCGGAGAGCTTCATAGTCAACTTGCCGCAATCCTTCAAGTTAGAGCGAGATATTGCCGGGAAAAATATTTCCTATTTCGAAGAAGGTCATATCACTGATAAAGGTTTATCAACTAGATTCCATAGATTTGAAATTGAAAACACACTCTATTTACAACAGGAAAATTATTTTAAGGATCATCATTATACTGCTGTCGAATTAAATTATCAAAAATATCATCTCTATGCTGATCGTGAAAAATATAAGAAAGATATTGATTACCAGATTGCCTTTGATAGATATTTTAATAATGGAAGTATTGAATTGCAGCATAACAGAGAGAAAGAAAAGGAGAACAGAAACGGGATCTTTTTGCAAGTGAATAATTGGAACAGTAATGCCATCTGGAGCCAAACTGGATCAGTATATGATTATAATTTCATGTTATCCAAAAGTGGCAGGAGATTCAGTTTTGACCTGATTAGTGATACTAACTCAACTGATAACCGGCAGAATTTATCTTTTTCAAATTCCTTCCTGATCTCCAAGAATATTCTACTCAGTTCAGGTTTTAGAAGAGCTGGGACAGAAAAAGATATGACCGAGAGTTATAATTCCAGGCTTCATTATTATATTAATAATTTTTCAGGATCATTCTCAACTAACAAACTTCCTAAACAAAATCACAAATTTAATTGGCGAGTAAAGTATAGTTACAAAAAACTCAGGGTTGAACATCTTGGTGAATATCAAAATATATCGAGTGGAGATTTTAAGCTAAGCTACCGTGGGAAAAGATTTTCCGGGTATGATCAGCTTATTAAGGGAAAAACAAACCAATTCAAGCTAGCATATAATCCCAGGAAAAACTGGTCAGCTAATACCGGATTTGAACTTGATCTGATTGATAAGGATATCAGCCGGATCTCAGGTGGTTTTCATTTGAATAAATACATCCGCATGGGAATAGACTTTACTCATTCCTTGGATAGAGTAAATGAATGGCTGGGAATTTGCTGGATTCTAGATTGCAACATATTCAAGAATGAATCAGTGAATATTTACACGAACACCTACTTAAATGATGAGAAGAAAATCACATATTATGAAGTTCAAATAAGCCAGAGAGGACACAACTACTCTCCAGGAATTAAGATCAAAAAAGATCAACGCGGGTTCCTCACTGGTGAAGGATATATTTGCTGGGAATTTTAATTTTTTTCAAGATAATTAGATTAAATAATAAGTATTTTTTAATAAGTTTGTGTGATTAATAAGGAAGTAAAATTCTGGCAATAGGAGAAATTATGATTAAAATAATTGGACATCGAGGTGCAATGGGTTATGCTCCAGAAAATACTCTAAGATCATTCCGTAAACTGCTTAAATTGAATGTTGATATGGTAGAGTTAGATGCTTATCTTTGTAAAAGTGGTGAATTAGTTGTTATTCATGACTTCAAAGTTGATAGAACAACAAACGGCAGCGGATATGTAATGGAGAAAACACTAACAGAATTAAAAAAATTAAATGCGGGTAAAATAGAAGAAATCCCAACCTTACGTGAAGTTCTTGATCTTATAGACAGACAAGTGAAAGTGAATATTGAGCTGAAAGGAACAAACACAGCCAAACCTGTGCATGAACTTATTGAGTATTATGTGAATAATCTGAATTGGGAGTATAATGATTTTCTCATTTCTTCCTTCAATCATTATGAATTAAGAGAATTTATTAAATTAAATCCTCATATAAAAATTGGAGCTTTAATCACTGGGATCCCAATTGGATATGCTGAATTTGCTGAAAAGGTAAATGCTTTTTCCGTTCATCCTTCAATAGAATTTATTAACCAGGATTTTGTTGATGATACCCATAATAGAGGAATGCAGGTATATGTGTGGACTGTAAACGATTGGGATGATATAAAAAGAATGAAAGACCTGGGTGTGGATGGTATGATCTCAAATTATCCCGATCGAATTAAAAAAATTAATAAATATTGATACTAAAGAAAAAATTAGTGATCGGATTACTCTTCTTTATAATTCCAGTTCTGTAATATGTTAATTAATTTAATAAAATCATCCCTGTAATCTGGCGCTACGTCAACTTGCAGGAGAGATTCACTTTTATTGGGAGTTGTATAATTACACCACCCTTCAAATGACTCTAAAATGTAACCCAGATAGACAAGCTCTTCCCGTGGAACAGTTAACATTAATCGTTCTGTCCCATCCAATAGGATCTCTTTATTTACTACAGAAAACTTCACTAGATCCTCATAATAAAATTTTAGTTAAGTGCGTATTCCAGCACTTCTTCAATGGTATCAATTAGAATTATATTCAATCCTTTTTTTATCTCATCATTTACTTCAGTCAATGAAGGTTCATTTTTACCGGGCACCAATACATTCTTGATCTTCGCTCTTTTTGCCGCTATAAGCTTTTCTGCTAATCCTCCAATAGGAAGGACATTTCCAGAAAGAGTTATCTCACCCGTCATGGCAAGATTATGTTTCACTTTTCTATTGGAAAGAATTGAGATAATTGCAGTAACAAGGGTTACTCCCGCAGAAGGGCCGTCTTTCGGAATTGCACCTTCGGGAATATGAAGATGCAGATCTAATTTCTTATAAAAATCTTCATTAATTCCATATTCTTTTGCATGAAGTCGAGTATAGCTAAACGCAGCTTGAGCAGATTCCTGCATAACATCACCCAGTTGTCCTGTAAGTTTCAAATTTCCTTTACCTTTAACTTTTATAACTTCAATTTGAAGTGTTTCCCCGCCAAATCTTGTCCAGGCAAGCCCAGTTACAAGTCCTACTGCATCCTTTCTGTTTACTTCTGAATAAAGATGTTTTGGAATACCAAGATACTCTTCTAGATCTACAGGTTTTACTGATACAAGACCCTTCAATTCTCCTTCAACATGTTTCTTGGCAATTTTACGAAGTATCTTGGCAATCTGTCTTTCCAGACCACGAACACCTGCTTCTCTTGTATAAAGTTTTATTATTCTTTCTAAGGTAGATTTAAGATATTTAATTTTTACTTTACCTTTTAGATCATGTTCTTTAATAACTTTTGGCACAAGATGTTTAGTTGCTATGTGAATCTTTTCATAAGCTGTATAGCCTGGTATTTCTATTACTTCCATCCTATCCAAGAGTGGTTGCGGAATTGAATTAAGCGTATTTGCTGTTGTGATAAATATAACCTGTGACAGGTCATATTCGAAATCGAGATAATGGTCACGGAAAGAATCATTTTGTTCAGGATCAAGAACTTCTAATAAGGCTGAAGCAGGATCTCCCCGAAAATCACTACTCATTTTATCTATCTCATCCATCATAATTAATGGATTTGTTGTTCCAGCTTTCTTCATACTTTGTATTATTACACCTGGTAATGCCCCAACATAAGTTCTTCGGTGACCACGAATTTCTGCTTCATCTCGAACACCGCCAAGAGACAGTCTGACAAATTTCCTTTCCATAGCACGAGCAATTGATTTTCCTAATGATGTTTTACCTACTCCCGGAGGGCCAACAAAACACAAGATCTGCCCTTTAACTTTTTCGGCCAATTTAACAACTGCAAGATACTCTAATATTCGCTCTTTTACTTTTACAAGCCCGTAATGATCATCATCTAAGATGTTTTGAGCAATATTAAGATCAAAATCTTTTAATTGGGGTTCATCCCAAGGAAGATCTAAAATCCAATTTAGATATGTATGAGTAACAGAATATTCCGGTGAGTAAGAATTCATATGAGCAAAACGTTCAAGTTCATTTTTTGCTTTTTTACGAGCTCGCTCACTTAAATTTGTTTTCTCAATCTTTTTCTTGAATTCAAGTAATTCTGTTTTATCTTCCTTGGTAATTCCGAGTTCCTTATGAATAGCTTTTAACTGTTCATTCAGATAATATTCACGTTGCAATTTACTTAACTTATTTTTTACAGTTCCATCAATTTTATACTCTAATTTTAATATTTGAATTTCTTCAATCACAATTTTATACAGTTTTGAAATTGATTCAAACAAATCGTTTAACTCAAACAGATATTGTTTTTTACCAATATCAATTTGAATATTGGAAAGTGCATAATAGAAGAATTCGTCAGCACTATCTGCTTCATTAAGAGGGATCATTGCCTCTTCAGGAATTGATTTATTAAGATCAACATAACTTTTAAATGCTTTCCTGAAAGAGCGTAGTAATGCCTCACTTTCTAATTCATTCTCTGTAAATGCTTTATCCTGAACTACATAATTTGCAGTTAGATGGCTCTTTTTCCTGCGATATTTTTCTATTAAGATGCGCTTTTCCCCTTCCACCAGTAATCTCATATTCCCGTCAGGAAGTTTCATCACCTGCAATATGGTACATATAGTTCCATACCGATAAAGATCTCTGGATTTTGGATCTTCATCTGTAACTATTTCATACTTTTGAGTTACACAAATTATTTTCTTATCACTTACGAGAGCTGTTTCCGCAGCATGTATAGAAAGTTCTCTGCCTACCAATAAAGGTGTTATTGTATTGGGAGCTAAAAGCATATTTCTGAGTGGAATTACAGGTAGCGTTCCCGAATTATTCTTATTTAATGTTACGTCCTTTTTAGCCATTTACCCTCCAAATCTTGATCAATGAAAAAAAAACAACATTCATATGGTCAATGATTATTTACAAAAGGATACTAATGGTTTTTATAATTAATTACTTTATCTTCTTGAAAATTCAAAAGGATCAAAGTTAAAACCGAAAGAGAAATAGAAATATTTTTTTTCATCTTCATCCATAGCAACACCAATTCTTAATGATCCAAGGATAGTTTTATAGCCAAGCTTCATGCCGACAGCTTTAAAAAAATCATCTTCAGGAGTCCAGTAATCAATATCTCCAAGCTGCAGTACATTGAATTGTATATCGCAAAACAAATTATGCAGTGGATTTACCCTAAAACCTATTGTATTTATCTTGTAAATAGCAGCACTTTTTTCGGCAGGGTAAAGTCCCATAAAGCTATCCATTCCACCAATATAAAATGGGTCAAATTCTTCTTCCTGACTATCAAAATGAGAACCATACTCAAATTGATATTTGGCAGAAAAAGCTTTTCCGAATGGTATCAACATCCTCAACCTAGAATAAAACTTTTTATTTCCGATCTGGCTGTAAACACCTTCTCTTGCAGTAGACAGTTTTGCAATTAGTTGTGTTCCATGCATTGGAAAAATATAGTCATCCAAATTTTCATGATAAAATTTAATACCTAACCCAGAAGAATAAAATTCATTATCTTCAAATTCACCAATATGTTTATACAACCTTGTTTTGAAGCTGTAGCTATATAATTCTGCTATTATGGAATTGTATGAAAAAAATCCAATTCCAGCCGTTGCTCCATATTCTAAAGAATAAACACTGTTATTTTTAGTATGATCTTCATTATATGAATAAAGTTTTTGTTCCTTTACATATGGAAAAGTACGAAAATATATTCCCCAGTGTTTACCAAAATTCTTAACATAATCTAAATTAAGTTCATTTTCATCTCCAACTTGAGCATTTATAAGTAATTTAGAATTGTGCTGTAAATAATTGTTCAACTCTAAAGTAACTCCAACTATAATATCCTGATCTGTATTGGATGATACGGCAAAACCTAATCTTTTCCTATTTCTTTCTTTAACTTGTAGAGTTAATTCGAATTCATTATCAATAAAATTAATAACAGGATAAATATACTTGAATAATTGTGAATTATATGCTTTTATTACTGCTTGTAAAATATCATTCTTTGAGTATGTGAGATTCTTCTTAATTCCAACATATTCTTTTATTTTTGCATCACTTAAATGCTCATTACCAGCAACCGATATTTTATTAAAGATAATGTTATAAGGTGTTGTATTAATTAATTTGTTCTTTTCCCGTTTGGGAAGTTTTTGTAATTCATTAATATGGTCTCTAGCAGCACTTTCTCCAAGGTCAATAATTTTTTGTATATCTTTAAAACTGTAATTAGATCTCCCATGTACATCCGGTTTGATCAATATATCACAGAGTTCAACAGATTGTTTTATATTATCGTTCATGCTGAAATTAATTGTCTGATCTAATACTTTTATTAAATTATCCAAATTTTCTTTTGATCTCAGCTCAGAATTTAACTGAAAACCAATAATGGTATTAGCTCCCATATCTTTCACGATCTCAGAGGGCAAGTTTGCTCTGATCCCGCCATCAATATATAGTTCATCATCCAGTTTCATCGGTTCCAGGATAGATGGTACTGACATGGAAGCACGCATCGCTTCATGAAGATTACCCTTACTAAAAACTTTCATTTCCCCGGTTATTATATTTGTAGCAACACATTTAAATGGAATTGGAAGTTCACTAAAGTTATCGATCTTTGCTACTGGATAAGTAAACTCGAATAGTGTATTTATTAATTTTGAGCCTGAGAATAATGCTTCCGGAAGCCTTGGTTGAAATTTATTATCCAGATCAAAATTATAATTTGTATAAGGCATCCATCTCTTTTCTCCTATATAGAAATCTTCTCTTGAAACAGCTTCATCAAAAATAGTTTCAAAATCAGTGTTTATGATCATTTCTTCAATTTCATCAGCAGAATAACCCATTGCATACAATCCACCAATTAAAGCACCAATACTCGTTCCTGCTATATAATCTACTTCAATGTTTAATTCATCAAAAACTTTTAAAATACCAATATGAGCAAAACCTCGAGTTCCACCCCCACTGAGAGCTAATCCCACCTTCTCTTCCGCCTGTAGAGAGAACAGACAAAGTACGATCATCAAGACCAATATATTTTTTTTTATCATACACAAACCAAAAAAAGACGAGGTTTATACCCCGTCTTTTAAATTTATACTACATTAATATAAGTTATCCTGCAACTTCCAATTCAGTTGCTGATTCTTCAATATCTTCATTAATGACTTTATCATCAATTTTCTTCTCTATTACCTTATCTTCTTTTTTGCCGCTATAAACTGCCTGGATCATAGGAGAATATGCTACGATAAGACCAGCAAAAACAATACTCACCATACTCATTAATTTTATCAAGATATTAATTGATGGACCGGATGTATCCTTGAACGGATCGCCTACTGTATCACCAACAACAGTAGCTTTATGAATATCAGAACCCTTACCGCCAAGCGCACCAGATTCAACATATTTTTTAGCATTATCCCAGGCACCACCGGCATTGTTCATCATAATTGCCATCACAAATCCTGTGGAAAGACCTCCAGCTAAAAGACCAAGAACACCAGCAACACCCATCAAGAGCCCAATAACTATAGGAGCTAATATTCCCAATAAAGCAGGAGCAACCATTTCTCTTTGAGCACCCTTAGTAGAAATCTCTACACACTTGGCATATTCTGGTTCAGCTTTACCTTCCATTATCCCAGGAATCTCACGGAATTGACGACGAACTTCCGCCACCATATCTCCTGCTACTCTCCCAACTGCTTTCATGGTGAAAGCGGCAAAAACAAAAGTAACCATAGAGCCTATAAATATTCCAACCAGGAATTTTGGATTCATCAGGTTAACCGAATAGTAATTCATGAAATCCGAAATTGTTGCTTTGGAAGTTTCCACAGCAAAAATCTCACCATTTGCCATCAAAATGTTCATTACCTTTTGTCCAGCTAAAAGTAATCCAGTTCTCACTTCTTCTAGATAGGCAGCCAAAAGTGCCATAGCTGTAAGAGCGGCGGAACCAATAGCAAAACCTTTTCCTGTTGCAGCAGTTGTGTTCCCAACGCTATCCAATGCATCAGTTCTTTTTCTTACTTCTTCAGGAAGTTTGCACATTTCTGCATTTCCACCTGCATTATCAGCGATCGGGCCAAAAGCATCCATAGCCAAAGTAACACCTAAAGTAGCAAGCATGCCAACTGCACCAAAACCAATTCCATATAATCCAAGTTCAGGAATTGTGAAACCTTTACACACACTGAAAGCAGCCATAATAGCAATGCCAATAATAATTACGGGAGCAGCTGTTGATTTCATCCCAACTGCAAGACCATCTATGATCACTGTGGCAGGTCCAAATTTACCCTGCTTGGCAATTCCCCTCGTTGGTTCATAAGCATCAGAAGTAGAACGTTCAGTAAAGAATCCTATTAAAATACCTGCTAAAAGACCTATGACACTCGCCAGGAAAATCCCGAAAGAATATTCTGGTGGAAGCATCATTTTTGTTACAAAATAAGCAGCGATAGCGATTAGGATTGAACTGCCGTAAACACCTTTATTTAAGGCAAACATTAACTCTTTGGTTCCGGCGCTTTCTTTAGTGGAAACCAAATAAATTCCAATAATTGATAGGAATGCACCGACTCCAGCCAGAACCATTGGGGCTGTAACGAACTTGATAGCCCACATATCCATCAAAGCTGTCCCATGTCCAAAAATCTGAGCAACAGCAGCCATTCCAAGAGCGGCAGTTGCCAAAATTGATCCAGCATACGATTCATAAAGATCGGCTCCCATTCCTGCTACATCACCCACATTATCACCAACATTATCAGCAATTGTTGCCGGATTACGAGGATCATCTTCAGGAATTCCTGCTTCAATCTTACCTACAAGGTCTGCCCCAACGTCAGCAGCCTTAGTATAAATTCCACCACCTAAACGAGCAAAAAGTGCCTGTGTAGATGCACCCATTCCAAAACTAAGCATTATAACAGTAATTGTATGTAATGTCATTTCAGGATGTGTTTTACTCCATAGATTTAAAGCATAGAACCAAATAGAGATATCAATAAGAGCCAAGCCAACAACTACAAGGCCCATCACTCCACCGGCTCGAAAAGCAACTTTTAGTCCTTTATTCAAGCTTATAGATGCACCTTGCGCAGTACGATTTGAAGCCAGGGTAGCTGTATTCATCCCGATCCAACCTGCTAAGCCGCTGAAAAATCCGCCTGTTAAGAAAGCCCAAGGAATTAGGGGATGAAGAACTTTTAGCCCCCAAGCCATAATATTGAATATAATAAAGGCAATTAAAAAGAAAATTCCCACACCTTTGTACTGCTGTTTGAGATAGGCAAAAGCACCTTCCCTAACATATTTCGCAATCTTCTGCATCTGTGTATTACCGGGATCTTCCTTCTTCACTCCAAGATAAAAAATAAATGCAAAAAATAATGCGGTAATCGCACCTAATGGTGCTATATACCAAATTCCTGGTACCATTAAAGAACCTCCATTTTTTTTATAAATGATTAATATCTCTTTGATTAGATAATTTAATTCATTTATTTGTATTAAGCTAAAAACCATTATCTCCATGGATTGTCAAGTTTCTTATCTGTTAATGTTTTATAGTATTGATTATACCTTTGAATTATTAGAATAATTTATTTGACATAAGAATCATTACATATTCTACTACTTTTTGAATATTAGATTAAAAGGAAAGTTTATGAAAAAAAAGATCCGCTCATTAGAATTCAAAAATGATGAATTGTATTTAATTGATCAGAGAGTTCTTCCGCAAAAATATGAGAAATTTATTTGTAAAAATTACAAAGATGTTGAATTTGCCATTTCTGACATGGTAGTGAGAGGAGCTCCTGCAATAGGTGTAACAGCAGCCTATGGTGTAGTTCTTGCTGCAATTGAATTCATTGAACTTCCATTAAATAATTTTTTGAGAAAGATGCAAACAGCCTGCGATATCTTAAATAATTCCCGACCTACTGCTGTTAACCTGATGTGGGCAATTAGGAGAATGCGAGCACTACTGTCGGGGAGTAATTTACCTATTGAAATTTTACGTAAATTAAAAATGGAAGCAGATAAAATTGCGGATAAAGATGTAAAAACAAACAAGAGAATGGGGCAATTAGGGAATTCCCTTATTCCGCAAAAAGCTGTAATTTTAACTCACTGCAATACAGGTGCACTTGCTACTGTGGAATATGGAACAGCTCTAGGTGTAATTCGAGCTGCCTTTGATGATGGCAAAGATATATTTGTTTATGCAGATGAGACCAGACCAAGATTGCAGGGAGCCAGGCTTACTGCCTGGGAGCTTATGCAAGAAGGAATTCCTGCTAAACTTATTGCTGATAATGCTGCTGCTAGTTTGATACGTGACGGTAAGATTGATCTGATCCTGGTCGGTGCAGACAGAATTGCTATAAATGGTGATAGTGCAAATAAGATTGGAACTTTTATGCTGTCGGTTGTGGCAAAAGTCTATAACATCCCATTCTATATTGTTGCTCCCACTACTACCATAGATCATGAAATTGAAACGGGCAAACAGATCGAGATCGAAGAACGTTCAAAAGAAGAAATTACACAGATAAACGGTATCCAGATCGCACCGGAAAATATTGAAGTGTATAATCCAGCTTTTGATGTAACTCCAAACGAAAATATCACTGCTATAATCACTGAAAAAGGGATCATAAAAAAACCATTTAAAGCTAATATATTAAAACTAAAATAGAGGAATTTATGTTAATAGAAAAAATAAGAAAAGAGATAGCAATTTTAGGAAGAGAGATCGCAGCTTGCGGATTTAACCTGGGAACCTGGGGGAATATATCAGTAAGAATTAATGAGAACAGTTTTGCAATTACTCCTTCAGGAATAGCATATGAATTGATAACCGCTGAGGATATCGCAATTGTTGATCTGACTGGAAAAATAATCGAAGCAAACAAGAAACCATCCATCGAACTTCCTCTCCATTCTGCCATCTATAACGCAAAGACAAACATCAATGCAATTATTCACACTCACAGCGTTTGCTGTACAGCGTTTGCCGTTGCTAGAAAACCCATTCCAGCAGTTTGTGAAGATATGGTTCAAATTGTGGGAGGACAGGTTGATGTTGCAGAATATTTCCTTCCGGGATCAAAAGAATTAGCTGAATCTGCCGTAATTGCTCTTGGGGTTAAGAACGCCTGTATATTAGCCAACCATGGTTTACTTGCAGTTGCAAATAATTTAAATGAAGCTTACAAAATTGCTCAGATAGTGGAAAAATCTGCTCAATCTGTGATATATGCCAATTCTCTGGGTGGAGTTGTAGAACTCTCTCAAGGTGATATAGATTTTATGCGAAATTTCTATTTGAATGAGTATGGGCAGAAGTGAGAAGATTATGAGAATATGGTCTATTAATCCAGAATATTTAGACGGAAAAGGTCTTGTTGCTCTATGGCGTGAAACCTTATTAGCAAAAAAAGTATTACAGAATAAAACCAAAGGCTACAAAAACCACCCTCAGCTCATTCGATTCAAAGCATCAAAAAAACCAATAAATGCCATAAATTATTATCTGAAATTGGTTTGGTTAGAAGCGGAGAAAAGAAATTATAGTTTTGATAAAAGAAAATTTAAAGAAATTATTAATGTTGAACAAATTAACGTAACTATCGGACAAATTAACTATGAAAAAAAGCATTTACTTAATAAATTGAAATTAAGAGATGAAAAAAAATATAATGAGATTATTAAAATAATTAATTTTAAAACTCATCCATTATTTAATCTTATTGAAGGAGATATTGAACCTTGGGAAAAAGTTTAACTTTTTATTAGCACTGATATTATTAACCACTCCATGTTATGGTAAAAATTTAAAAATTTATCATAACCCCTAATGCTGCATAGTGGAATAGTGAAAATGTATAAACCTCATCATTATCTGCTCCACCTTCTAATATGCGGTAACCTGCTTTAAATTTAACCTTATCAGATACTTGATAGACAATGGCAGTAAGAACATCTTCTGCTCTTCCCTGTGGTGCTGCCAAAGCATCTCCATCCACCAATAAAGAGAATTTATCATGAAAATTCCAGACTAACCTAAAATGCAGAATTGGTACAAAACCAACATTCTCCTTACTGCTGCTTACGCCATCTCCACTCACGCGAATTATTGCATCACGAATTTTTGCAGTCAATCCAGCCCCGATCTGTAATTTTTCCTTTCTTAGAAAATCATAACGATAAACTAATCGATAGGAATTGAATTGATATTTAACATCCAAAGGTGTTCCTTGAGCATAAAATTCATCTTGATAAATGAGATCACGATCCAAACTACCCTCAGAATTGATGGTCAAAGGCGCAAATAATACACCCAAATGGTGCTTTGAATTGAAATTATAGAAAAGTCGCAGACGATAAAAGGGAGTTACGCTAGTATCTAATTCTTCTGAAAGGGAGAATTTTGTTCCCACATCACCAGGAATAGCAACATCATTGTATCCACTGAAAATCGCACCCGACTCCAAATCAATTTCCCATGTTGCCGATAAAGAAATTGAAAATAGCAACATAAAACCAGTAATTATTTTAATTATTATATTTTTTGACATTTTTCCTCCAATCTTTTTCCAAAATATAATTTATTTAGCTCATATGCCAATAAAAAATAATTATTTGACAAAATAAATTTAATTTTTATGTTATTTATTGTGATTTAATTTTAATTTATCGAAAGATAGTTGAAAAGTGTGAAATAATATTAAGGAATATTTATGTTAAAATATATGAATCTGTTTGTTCTAATAATTTTGCTGACGTTATCGGCATGTAAGGGATATGATATGAAAACAGTTGAAAAAGTTGAAATTGAAAAATTTATGGGTGACTGGTATGTGATTGGAATAATTCCAAATTTCATTGAAAAACATGCTATTAACGGTATTGAATCTTATAAATTGTTAGAGAATGATCGAGTAAAAATTGATTATCGTTTTACAGACCCTCGAACTGGAAAGGTAAAACACATGCAGCCCAAAGCCTGGATCTATAATAAAGAATCAAATTCTGAATGGAGAGTGCAATTCCTCTGGCCTGTTAAATTTCCTTATTTAATCATTGATCTAGCTGAAGATTACAGTTACACAGTTATTGGAGTTCCTAATAAGAAATTTGTCTGGATCATGAGCCGTAAGCCAGAAATTCCTGATGAGACATACCAGAATATCCTGATAAATTTGGATAAGATCGGCTACAATACAGCAAAGATAAAAAAAATGCCACAGAACTGGGAATAGCTGAATGAAGATAAAATATCTTGATGGGTATCGGCTATATAATGCCATAAAGGCTGGAAGTGAAGCTGTTATTGAAAATCAGGATTATTTAAATAAGATAAACGTATTCCCTGTCCCAGATGCAGATACCGGTACAAATATGGCTTCTACTATGCGTTCAATTTTGGAAACCAGCAATGTGTATACTTCCTTTAATAAAACGATCCTATCAGTTGCTGACTCCGCTCTCATTGGTGCCAGAGGAAATTCAGGAATTATCTTTGCACAGTTTATTCATGGTCTTAGCCAGGAATTGAAAAATCAGCAAAAAGTTACTACTGAAACATTTGCCAGATCAGTCAATAATGCTATCAAGTATGTTTATAATTCCATTCTCGATCCTGTGGAAGGAACAATCATTACAGTAATGAAGGACTGGGCAAAAGCTATTCAAACTAACAGTAAAAAAACAAAAGATTTCGTTAGTTTACTTAGTAATGCTTTGAAAGATGCCAAACTTTCCTTGCAGAATACACCCAAACAACTTCAAGTTCTTGCTGATGCAGGTGTCGTTGATGCAGGTGCTAATGGATTTGTTGATTTTCTGGAAGGAATTTCAAATTTTATCCATCAGGGAAAACTACGCAGAATTCAACAAAACGAATATAATACGATAGCAGTTGATCACAACATAGAATATGTCTTCGATCCAGATAGTCTCAGATATTGTTCAGAAGCTATTATCACCAATTCTCAACTTGATCTGAAAACACTTCAACAAGAATTGAAACAGTTTGGTAATTCTATGATCGCTGCTGGTTCTCCAGAAAAGATCCATCTGCATATTCATACCAATCATCCGGATCAATTGTTTCACAGGGTATCGGAAATTGGCAGTATAAGCAAAATAAAAGTGGATGACATGCTGATGCAGTACAGGGTCAGTCATGAACGCAAATATCCAATAGCACTGATCACTGATTCTGCTTGCGACCTTCCCCAGAATATGATTGAAAAATACCAGATCCTGCAGATTCCCTTTAATATAAATTTTGGTGATACACCCTATCTGGATAAACTAACAATTAATGCAGACAGATTCTATAAAAAACTGCAAACTGATGCGATTCATCCAAAAAGCTCACAACCCAGCCTTAAGACTGTTCAAAATCTATATTCATTTCTCTCTGCACATTATAAAAAGATCATGGCAATTCATATCTCTGATAAACTTTCCGGACTCTACAAGATTTCGAAACAGATGGAGAAGAATTTTCAGGAAAATGAAATTACTGTATTCAATTCCAAACAGCTAACAGTTTCGGAAGGTTTAGTTGTATTGCGAACAGCAATGGCTATTGAAGCAGGAATGACTTTTGAGGATCTAAATACAAAAGTAGCAGACTGGATCGAGAAAACAGATATCTTTGTGGATGTGGATACCTTAAAATACATGGTTCGTGGTGGTCGGGTATCTCCCTTGAAAGGAATGATCGCAACGGCATTGAATCTGAAACCAATTGTAACTTTGGATGAAGATGGTAAAGCCACCGCTGCCGGAAAATCTTTCAGCCGCAGGGGAAACATGAAAAAAATATTAGAACTTTTAAATAAAAAAACTGAAAATAGAAAAATCTGGAACTATGCTATCGTTCATGCAGATGCTGAAAGTAGAGCCCAGATCTATGCTGAAAAACTGACAAAGATCATTGGAAAAGAACCTGCATACATTATGGAACTTTCACCTGTTGTGGGCGTTCACAATGGCATAGGAGCAGTTGGTATTGGCATAATGGAGGAGTAAAATGGAAAAGATAATACTTTGTAGTATTGTAGAAGTATTTTTATATATGAATTTGATATTTATTATAGCAGTAATTAAAAAAAATAATGGTATTGTGGATATAGCCTGGGGCTTAGGATTCATCCTTGTTGCCTTGTTCAATTTCTTCTACATCCCTGGTTTCACAGCACGTCAGCTTTTGGTTACACTTCTTATTGTATTGTGGGGAATTCGACTGGCTCATTATGTTAATTGCCGAAATAAGAGCAAGCCTGAGGATTTTCGTTACGCAAACTGGCGACGCGAATGGGGAAAATATTGGATGATACGCACCTATTTTCAGGTATTTATGTTCCAGGGTCTTTTCATGTTGATTGTTGTTTCACCCGTATTCATTTTACATTATGATAGTGGAGGAAAACTCGGTTTGCTGGAAATACTTGGTTCTGCTGTCTGGATAATTGGATTCTTGTTTGAGTCTATTGGAGACCTGCAAATGATAAATTTTAAGAAAGATCCTACTAATAAGGGAAAAATTATCACAAGTGGTGTTTGGAAATACACACGTCATCCTAATTATTTTGGTGAATCTGCCATGTGGTGGGGAATTTTCTTAATCGTTATTAACATTTCCAACGGTTTATGGGGAATTATCAGCCCAGCAACTATCACATTCCTTTTATTGTTTGTATCGGGAATTCCACTTCTGGAAAAAAAATATAAAGATAATCCTGAATTTCAGGAATATGCACGTAAAACAAGTATCTTCATTCCCTGGTTTCCCAAGAAATGAAAAAGTTAATTATAATTCTAATCATGATAAGTGTTGCTGCACTTTGGTCAGAAGATATATTTAAGGCTAAAGTTTATCGTTTAGACTCCAATAAACAAGAATTGCTTTTTGATCATTACAATACTGTTCAACAGGAAGGAGAGAAAACTATTCTCACTCACTTCTATTCCCGACCTGACAGCAGTATCGCAACAATAGATGAAGTGATTTTGGAGAATGGAGAATTTAAGAGCTCCAAATCGCAATTTCTGGAAGTAGATGAAATCGGTTCTGTGATTCGAAACAGTGATAAAATGACAATGCGATTTGAAAAGGATGGAAAGGTTAAAGAGAAAGAACTGAATTATCCAACAGACCTCTTGGTTGGACCGATGTTCAATGATCACATTATCGAAAATTGGGAAGCATTGAATTCAGATGAAAAGATCTACTTTAAATTACCTGCGCCAAATATTCAAAAGATTGCAACATTTACATTTCAAGAAGTTAATAACTCAGGATATGAAAAACCTGATCATATAGTTTTCAAGCTCAATGCAGCCAGTATCTTCTTGAAATTAGTTGTTCGTCCTAGTTATTTTGTTTATGAAGTTGCAACCAAAAGACTGATGGAAATTCATGGAACAACAATCCTGCGAACAAAACAAAATGGCAAATGGCAAAATTCAACTGATGTAAATATGTACTACGAATATGAGGGACAAAATGAATAAGTTTCCACGACCAAAAGTTGTTGTTAGTAAATGCATTGAATTCGCTTCTTGCCGCTATAATGGTTCAAAGATTGCCAGCCCTATAGTTTTACAACTCCAGAATTACGTAGATTTTATACCTGTTTGCCCTGAGGTAGAAATAGGATTGGGAATTCCAAGAGAAGCAGTGAGACTAGTTATGACAAATAGCGAAATTAAACTGCTGAATTCCAGTGATAGTGAAAATTATTCAACAGCGATGCAGGATTTTTCTGACAATTTCTTAAAAACGCAAAAAAAAATAAATGGCTTCATACTGAAAAGTAGATCACCCTCTTGCGGGATCAAAGAGGTGAAACTTTATCCTGGGATCGGTAGAGTTCAAGCGATCAGCAGTAAATCAAAAGGAATATTTGGAAATGCTGTATTAGATAAATTTGGCTATCTGCCAGTGGAAGATGAAGGTAGACTTACAAATCTGCATTTGCGTGAGCAATTTCTTACTAAATTATACACTTTCACAGATTTTGAACATCTAACCGAAAATATGGCAGAACTAGTTAATTTTCATGCTAAGAATAAATATCTCTTTATGTCTTATAATCAAGCAAAATTGAAACTGGCAGGTAAAATTGTAGCAAATCATGATAAACTTTCTACTTCTTTAGTATTTTATCAATATAGACAAATCCTTTACCAGATTTTTAATAACAGTTCTCGCATTAGTTCAAATATTAATGTTCTTCTCCATATTTTAGGTTATTTTTCTAAACAGTTATCTGGTAAAGAGAAGGCTTATTTCTTAGATCAACTGGAAACATATCGTAATAAACAGATCCCACTGGTAGTTCTTACTGCAATTCTGCAATCCTGGGTTTTACGTTTTGATCAGAAATACCTATTGCAGCAAACATATTTCGAACCATTCCCACGGGAACTTATGCATATTACAGATAGCGGAAAAGGTAGAATAATTAAGTAGAGAGAATTTAAAAATAATATAAATAATTAAAGATAATATTAGGAGTTAACAAAATGAAGAAAATAGTTTTATTGTTTGTACTAATGATAATGATAATTCTAATTCATTCGGAGGAAAAAGCGATGAGTATTTATGATTTCATAATGGAAGATATTAGCGGCAATGAAGTAAAATTAGAGGGATACAAAGGTAAAGTCATTCTGATAGTGAATACAGCCAGTAAGTGTGGATTTACCTATCAATATGAAGGTTTAGAGAAGCTATATGAAACCTATAAAGACAGCGGACTTGTAATCTTAGGTTTTCCAGCCAATAATTTTTTAAAACAGGAACCTGGAAGTGATGAAGAGATCGCCACTTTTTGTAGATTGAATTACGGAGTAACGTTCCCGATGTTCAGTAAAATTTCAGTAAAAGGAAAAGATATTCATCCACTTTATGACTACCTCACTTCCAAAGAATCAGATCATGAATTTGGTGGAAAGATAAGTTGGAATTTTAATAAATTCCTGATTTCCAGGGATGGAAAGATCATCAACCGTTTTGGTTCTAAAGTAAAACCCGGAAGTGATGAAATTGTTAAAGCAATTGAGGGTGCATTAAAATAGTTTTATTAAGTAAATAATTTCTTTAACTATTTACTTAAGTTCATTACTCATTTTAACGTCTTGATTCGTTTGATATTGTGATTATATTGTTTCCTGTGATCCTTTTATATTCTTTTGTTTTATTCTTCTAGTTCCGGCAAGTAGGAATCCAATAAAAATTCCGATCAACATTACTAGCGGGAATAGAATAAAGAGAGGAATCATCTCGAATTTCCAAAAAAGTAATTGGATCGAAACTTTCTCCAAATTTTGAAATAGAATTATAGCAAATACAAGCAATATAAACACAATTACAAATGTTTTAAGTTTCATAAAAATTTTCTCCTTTTTACAATTTCAATTAAACAATGCAAAGCTAAAAGAAAACCAAGAGATTCTTCGTAAGTAAAGCTAACAGAAACCTCAGAATGACAGTTTTATATCCGCGGTTATCTGTGTTCCCCCGCGATTTTAGCTTCGATCTGCTTTTAGAACTTCCAGAAATGCTTCCTGAGGGACTTGTACTGAGCCGATCTCTTTCATGCGTTTCTTTCCTTCTTTCTGCTTTTCCAGTAGTTTTCGTTTTCTAGTGATGTCACCACCGTAACATTTGGCAGTAACATTTTTACGTAATGCATTGATAGTACTTCGGGCAATGATCTTTGCCCCGATACTTGCTTGCAAGGCAACCTTAAACTGTTGTTTAGGAATTACTTCTTTTAGTTTTTCAGTTATACTTTTACCCCAGTTAAAAGCTTTATCAGCATGACAGATAAATGACATAGCATCTACACGCTCACTATTTATCATCATGTCCACCTTCACAACATCTGCTACTCTAAATTCTTTAAACGAGTAATCTAATGATGCATAGCCCCGGCTAAGAGATTTCAGTTTATCATAAAAATCAAAAATTATTTCTATAAGCGGCATTTCATAATGGACAGACATCCTTTTTTCATCTATGTACTGCATATCTTTCTGGATACCGCGTCGTTCCTGAACTAAGCTCATGATATTCCCGATATATTCACTTGGGACTATGATCTCAATATCCATAATTGGCTCTTCTATATTTGTAATTCTGGCAGGATCAGGCATATCAACAGGATTATAAATAATCATTTGTGTTCCATTCTCTAAATTTATCAGGAATTTTACACTTGGTGTTGTAGTAATTATCGAAACATCATACTCTCTCTGCAGTCTTTCCTTTACGATCTCCAAATGCAGCATTCCCAGGAAACCACAGCGGAAACCAAAACCTAATGCAAGTGAGCTTTCCGGTTCATAAGTAAGCGAAGCGTCATTCAAACTTAATTTTCCAAGAGCATCCCTCAAGTTTTCATGATCATCCTTATCGAGGGGGAAAACACCACTGTAAACCATGGGTTTAGGCTCTTCAAATCCTGGTAGAGCATTTTTACAACCATTCTCAGCAGTTGTAATTGTATCGCCAACTCTAGCATCTGTAATATTCTTAATATTTGCAATGATGTATCCAACTTCTCCTGTTCTCAATCCTCTGGTAGGAATCTGCTTCAATCCCAGATAGCCAATTTCTTCAATTGCATAATCCTTATTGGTTGAAAGTAACCTGATAGTATCACCCCGATTTAATTTTCCATCAAAAAGCCTGACAAGAATTATTACTCCGCGGTATTTATCAAAATATGAATCAAAGATCAAAGCTTTCGTCGGTTTATCTTTAGCACCTGTAGGGCAAGGAATGTCGTTGATTATTCCATTGATAAGGTCTTCAACTCCTTCACCTGTTTTAGCACTGATCTTATAGATATTGTCCTTTATTGAACCAATGTTTTCAACAATATCATGCTCAGTTCCTTCCACATCAGCTTTTGGCAGATCAATTTTATTTATTACAGGAACGATCTCCAGATCATTTTCCATGGCAAGATACATATTACTCATTGTCTGTGCTTCTATTCCTTGTGATGCATCAACAATAAGGACCGCTCCATCACAAGAAGCAAGACTGCGGGAAACTTCATAAGAAAAATCTACATGTCCCGGTGTATCTATAAGATTAAGAATATAAGATTTCCCGTCTTTCTTATATTCCATACGAATAGCATGAGATTTAATAGTAATACCACGTTCTTTTTCCAGTTCCATATCGTCCAGTAAAAGAGCATCATGAGAACCCATATCAACAACGTTGGTAACTTCCAACATCCTGTCTGCCAGGGTCGATTTCCCATGATCAATATGTGCAATTATACAAAAATTTCTTATCAGTTCCTGTTTAGCTGTCACCTAACTTATCCATCCTTATTTCATCTTGAATATAGATCAAAAACCTGTGTTACTGTTCAGATGTCAATCTATTCCTATATATGCTGGGAAGTGATAAATTTAAGCTTGACGCCAGAATTGAATTTTTTATCTTTATTTTAAATAAAAATAAAAAAAGGGTTAATTAATGATAGAAGTAATCCAGGAAAAATGTGTTGGATGTGAACTTTGCTTAAAAGCTTGTGCATACGACGCAATTACGATCAATGATAAATTAGCAGAAATAAATGTAGATAAATGCACTCTTTGTGGTGCCTGTGTCAGTGCCTGTCCATTCGATGCTATTCTTATACGAAAATATGGGCAAAAAGCTGTCGACAGAAGCCTTTATAAAAATATTTGGATCTTTGCAGAACAGAGAAAGAATGAGATTTCTCCAGTTGTTTTTGAGCTTTTAGGAAAAGGACGTGAACTTGCAGAGCAACTTGAATGTAAGTTAGTAGCTGTTCTTTTGGGTCATAATATTGTGGAACGTTCCAAACAACTAATTGCATATGGAGCTGATGAAGTTATTGTGGTTGATGATCCCAGATTAAAGGATTTCCTTGATATCCCTTACACTAAAGCATTAACTGATCTGGCTAATAAATACAAACCCGAAATAATTCTATCTGGCGCTTCTGTGATAGGACGTTCATTTATCCCCCGGGTTGCAGTGGAATTACATACAGGATTAACTGCAGATTGTACAGGTTTGGAGATTGATCCGGATACAAATAATTTGATGCAGACTCGTCCGGCATTTGGCGGTAATATCCTGGCTACGATCGTAACTCCTAATCATCTGCCTCAAATGTCTACTGTGCGTCATAAAGTAATGGACGCTTTAGAAAAAGATGAATCAAGAAAGGGAACTGTTATTAAAGAAACTATTGATTTTTCTGAATTGAAGGATGATACAAAATTCTTAGAATTTGTAAAAGATGAATCTCAAATGGTTAATCTTACCGAAGCAGAAATTGTAGTTGCTGGAGGTAGAGGAGTAAAAGGAAAAGAGAATTTTGCCATTGTTACAGATCTGGCGAAAATACTCAGTGGTGCTGTTGGTGCTTCCAGAGCATCTGTTGATGCTGACTGGGTATCATATCCACATCAAGTTGGACAAACTGGAAAAACGATCAAACCTAAAATTTATATTGCTGTTGGAATCTCTGGAGCTATTCAACATCTGGCTGGCATGCAATCTTCTGATTACATCATAGCAATTAATAAAGATCCGGATGCTCCAATTTTTAAAGTTGCTGATCTGGGCCTGGTAGGCGACCTGTTTGAAATTGTTCCGAAAATTACTAAAAAATTGAAATAATATGAAAATTAAAGTTAATTCTTGTGTTTGTGACTCTGAAAATATTAGCAGTGATACAATTATCAGAGTTAATAGTAAAATACTTAAAAGCAACAGTAAATTATTTGATCGTACAAAATCAATAGCATATCCCCCATTCATTAACAGTCATGATCACTTGATAAGCAATTGGTATCCAAAAGCCGGTTTTGGCAGGACATATCCAAACGTAAATATTTGGGTCGAAGACATGAAGGGAACGGATTCATTCCTCGAGAGAAATAAGGTATGGATAAATGATGGAGCTTTTGATCTAACAGAACCTGCGGCAGCTCAAATAGTCTTATTGGGAATCTACAAAAATTTGTTTTCAGGCTGTGCTGTAGTTCAGGATCATATTCCCAAACAAAAATCATCTTATTACAACAATAATCTGATAAATGTTATAAAAGATTATACTCAATATCATTCACTTTCTTTGGGTAACTGGTGGGGTGGTGACAGTGCTGAAGCAGAATATGCTAAAACAAAAAGTCAAATTCCTTTCATAATACATCTCGGTGAAGGAATTGATAATCTTGCTGAACAGGAATTTCCAAAATTAAAAGAACTTAATTTACTCAAATCGAATACACTCCTTATTCATGGAATCTCACTATCGCGAGAACAGATAAAAGAATGTGCAGAAGCTGGAACCTCCATCTGCTGGTGTCCTAACTCAAATTATTATCTTATTGGTGAAACACTTGATATTTATGCCTGTATGGAGTATGGAGTGAATGTGGTCTTGGGTACTGATTCTACAATGTCAGGAAGTATAAACCTTTTAGAAGAAATCAAATTTGCTCATCAGAAATTCCCGCATATTCCTATGCAGCATATATTCGAAATGTTCACAACCAATGCAGCTAAAGCTCTTAGACTTCCAAAAGAATATGGAGCAATAAATGACAGTACTTCTGATCTACTTCTAATAAAAAAACATGATCAAGATCCCTTTAGAAATTTACTTCAAACAGGAATGGATGACATTGAGCTCATGATCCATAAAGGAATACCCATTTATGGTGATGTAGAATTCTTGGATGAATTTATCATTAATGAAGATGATTATTATTTCTTCGGCAAAGATAGATTCGTGCTCGGGCATCCGGAAAAGATCATCTCCGCTTTTAATAAAAAACTGGGTTACGAAAAAGGATTTCCCTTCTTACCTTTTTAGAGTTCAACATAGAGACACAAACGCACAGAGCTGACACAGTGAAAGACGCAAAAAAAATTAAGTTTATTAAATATTTGTAAAATGATTGGAGATGTTTGTGTTAAATATTACTGAAGTTTTCTGTAGTATCCAGGGTGAATCAACCTATGCAGGATTACCTTGCATTTTTATAAGATTAGCCGGATGTAACCTAAGATGTAACTATTGCGATACAACCTATAGTTATGAAAGTGATATTAATTTATCTCATGCTGAAATCATTACAAAAATTAAAGACTATGAGCCTGTAAAATTAGTTGAAATTACAGGTGGTGAGCCACTTCTGCAAAATGAAGTTTACGAACTTTTCGAATTATTAAATGAAAATGGATATTCAACACTTTTAGAAACTAATGGCTCAATATCGCTGAATAATGTACCGGATTATGTTGTGAAGATTGTTGATGTTAAATGTCCTGGAAGTGGAGAAGAAAAAAGTTTTTTACTGGAAAATCTGGAATACATTCATCAAGAAAAAGATGAGATCAAGTTTGTATTAACAGATAATTTTGATTATAATTGGGCAAAAGATTTTGTGTTCAAATATAAATTAAATGACTATAAAATTCTCTTCTCACCTGTTTCTGATAAAATTGATCCTAAAGATCTGGCAAAATGGATACTTGATGATAAACTTAATGTGCGCATGCAATTGCAGCTGCACAAAATTATTTGGGATAAAGATAAGAGAGGAGTGTAAAAATTTGCAGTAGGGAAGATTATCCATAATCATCCGAAAAAAGTAACCGGTCAATTCAGAGAATTGACCCTACAACATTATTTTCAACTTCCCGGCTTTTTCTAATTCTACCAGATATTTCTCTAAATCACTTTTTAAATGATCTTCAATTGAAATTGTAATAGTTACGTCTGTTGCATAATCCACACTCTTAACCTCAGCATTTAGCTGCTCGATCTTGTATTTTAATTGTTCTGCAAAATCATACTGACAGGAAATTTTATAAGAACTAAGTTTTACAAGTTTTGTGAGAGGTGAGATCTTAATTGCTGCTTCCACAGTTTCTCCATATGCTTCGATAAGACCTCGAATTCCAAGTTTCACACCACCAAAATAGCGTGTTACCACAACCACGATATTAGTCATATCATGTTTCTTCAAGGCATTCAGCATGGGATGACCTGCCGTACCGGAAGGTTCTCCAGCATCGGATGAGTGGAATATCTCACTCTTCTCACCCACAATATATGCCCAGCAATTATGATTAGCAGTTTTATATTCATCAGAAATGGCAGAGATGTATACTTTTGCTTCCTGCATAGTCTGCACAAAGTGAAGGTGAGCAATAAACGTAGAACGTTTGATTTTCAGTTCTTTCTTTCTATCTTTTGCAACAGAGTAATAGTACTTCATTTAATATCCAAATGTATTAAAACCATTGCGAAGGTAAAGAAAAGCAAGAAGTTCAATAACCATTCGCAAGGTTAATATTCCAGCAATTTACGTAATTGTGCAGCATCCATTTTCTTAACTACGCTTTGTCCCTGCTCAATTATATTTTCAAACATCATCTTTTTATTCTGCTGCAGATCAAGAATTTTCTCTTCAATAGTTCCTTTGGTAATGATTTTATAAACCATCACTTTTTTTGTTTGACCGATCCTGTGAGCTCTATCTATTGCCTGATTTTCACCCATTGGATTCCACCATGGATCTATAATTATAACAGTATCAGCAGAAGTAAGATTTAAACCATATCCACCAGTTTTTAAACTAATAAGAAAGGTGCGGATATTGTTATTATTATTAAAATTATCTATTACTTTTTGCCTGTTTTTCGTTGAGCCATCCATGTATTCAAATGTAATATTTTCTTCTTTTAACATTTCCCTTAACACTTGCAGCATTTTTACGAATTGGCTGAAGATCAATAATTTTTTTCCGCCTTCAACAGCATCAACGATTATTTCGCGTAAAAGCTCCAGCTTACCGGAGAATTCAATATTCTTTTTAATGTCCTTATCTACCAGATGCGGATGATTACAAATTTGACGTAGTTTTGTAAGTGCAGCAAGAATATGAATAAAATTTGACCCTATCTCTTCAGTTTCTATATATCTATTTCTTACATTTTCAAGTATTTGAAGATACATTTTTTCCTGAATTTGTGTGAGTTTGCAGAATACGTGCTGTACCTGTTTATCAGGAAGTTCAATAAGAACATCTTTCTTTTTTCTTCTTAAGATGAAAGGAGAGACCAGCATTTTGAGTTTATCATTACTTTCTTTTTGCAATTCTGAATCATTCTTATTTTTATTATTAAATAATTTTGATTTAGGTAAGTAACCAGGCATCAAAAAGTCAAAGATTGACCATAATTCCATTGGATTATTTTCAATAGGAGTACCGGAAAGTGCACACCGATACTTAGATTTCAATTTCTTAACAGCTTTGGTTCGTAAAGCTGAGGGATTTTTTATATGTTGAGCTTCATCGAGAATTACATAACCGAAATCTATCTTGGATAATTGTTCAATGTCATTTTGAATAATGGAATATGAAGCAAAAAGTATATTAACGTTCAGGTTATCCAGAATTCTCTTTCTCTCTTTCTGATTACCTTCATAAAGTACATATGACAAACTTTTATTGAATTTTTTTATTTCCGCAGCCCAGTTAAACAGGAGTGTTTTGGGACAGATCACTAAGGAAACAGAAGTCCCGGCAAGATCAGATAGAACTGAGATCGCTTGTATGGTTTTACCTAATCCCATATCATCTGCAAGAATTCCGGAAAGTCCGTAATGTTCCAACATTTTCAACCAATGATACCCCGATTTCTGGTAACTTCTCATAACCGGTTTGAGCATAGAAGTGATAGATGTACGTTCTTCCCTTTTTCTCTTGAGGATCGCCGTGAACATACCTTCCAGATATGAATCACCAATTACCTTAATGCCTTGATTGATTGTATTTAACTGATAAACGAACGGTAAATTGTAGATCGACAACTTGTAGGCTTCAGCAGGTGTTTTTTTACTTTTCTCAATTAGTTTCTCAACTTCAAAAAAGGCATTTTTATTTTCAAAGTAAAGTAATCTTCCATCTTCCAACTTTAAAAATTTCTCTTTTGTTTCAAAGAACTCCTTAATTTCCTGATGTGTAAATTTAATATCTTTATAATTATATTCGATATCATATTCAAACCATTCGATCCTTTTCGTCTGCTTGGTTCGTATAACAGGTTTTAGATCGACTTTATATACAAATTCTTTTTTCAATTCTTCTGACAGCACTATATTCCAGGTGGGATCTGCTTTCTCAAAAACTGTCTTCTTAAGAGCATCGATGTTTTCCTGACCTTCAAAGATCAACTGGGAATTTTCTTCTAACTTATGGGTTTGAGATTCCGGTAATTGATTTACAAAAGTATTGATCTCGTATTTAATTTGCGGCGGAATATAGAACCAGGTAATTTCATCATCCTGATCATAACGTACAAGCTCTACAGGAAGGAGAATAGCGGCCATGGGAATTACATTTCCATTGGAATAATCAAGTATCCCATTTAAAATGATCTTTTCATCATCCTTGAATAATTTGTATGTTATGATTGGAGTATTGTGATGAACTTCAGGAATTTCAATATCTTCATCAAAATCTAGATAACATTTCATAAGACCTAATTGTCTGGCAACCACCGAATAAAGGTAGACCAGATCTGTTTTCTTTACTATATAGCCATCTGAGAATATTTTTTTTGAAACATTGATCTTAAAAGGTAGATTAACGGAATGTACTACATTCTTGATAAAGATATAGGTAGTCTTTCCGGAAAAAACAGCGGAAATTTGTTCTGAACTGGATAATCTTAGAATGAATTTATCAGCCTCATATCTACTAACCTGGAAATTCATTCTTATCTCATCATCAGAAAATCTTATGCAATCACCGGTCTCTTTGATGATCACTTTATTTTGCAGATTCTTGAGTATATTTATAATATTAATAAATTTATGTTTATATACTGTGAAAAAAAATCCTTTCCGACTGAATGAACATTTATTAGTATATAATAATCTCAGCAATTCCAATTCTTCCGAAGATAAAGCTTTCATCTGTTTTTCTGCTTGTGGAATTTGTACAATATCTTCTTCCTTAAAATCACCTCCAGCACAAATACAGGCAATAATCCTTATCAGAAGTGGCTTGTAGCTTTTCATCGAAAATCGAATTTTGTCAGTTTTATTATTGTAAATATCGCTTATCTCGATCTTTGCATTTAATACTGTCCGCTGCCAAAATTCATTATAATCTAATAAACTTGTGTGATATGTTTGTACTGCATTTTTCCCTAACATCTCTATTGAAAGAAAATTATAAGCATATTTAATAATTGATAGATAATGACGACATTCCTTGTCTTTACATTCAGAGCAAAAATGTTTTAATATCTTTTCATTCTGCTTATCAAAAAGTATTTCTACTTTAGCTGAGAAAATATATTTTTTTGCAGGAACAGCTTCAAAACTTAAAACAAAATTTCCATTTTCATCAAGATAATCTTTGTAGATCAAGTCGTCTTTCATCAACCTGATTAGCGAACTTTTAAAAAACCAGGAATTAGAATATTCATGGTATTCCTTACCAAACAATCGCGCCATAGAAACTCCAGATATAAATATATATGATTAAACAGCTAAGTTAATTATGTTACCTATCAAGTCAAGTGATAAAAATGATGAGTGCTACTTGTAAAGCAAGGTTATATCAGTTTCCTCTAAATATCTATACCTGTTTTTTTAATAATTAATTTATATTTCACTTGCAATAATTTCAAAATATTAAAAATCTACAAAAAAATCGAGGTGTTTTTATGAAGGCTGATCTATTGCTCATCAACGCAAAAGAGTTATTAACTTTAAAAGGTCCAAACAAACCCAGAACGAAATTTGAAATGAACGAACTCAGTATAATTAAGCATGGGGCAATTGCAATAAAAAATGATAAAATTGTTGATGTTGGTTCTACAGATGATCTTTTAAACAAGTATAAGAATCCTGCTGAAATTATTGATGCTTCGGAAAAAGTTGTGATGCCTGGTTTTGTTGATCCGCATACTCACCCGGTATTTTATCAAACACGTGAAAATGAATTTGAAATGCGGGTACAGGGGAAAACATATGTTGAGATATCTCAAAGTGGAGGAGGAATTCGTTCTAGCATTTCCGGTGTTCACAATTCTTCAGAAGCAGAACTTTATCAATTAGCAGAAAAGCGGATCAATAAAATAATATCGAATGGAACCACAACTATGGAGGCAAAAAGTGGTTACGGGCTTTCTACAGAAAGTGAGATCAAGATGCTTAATGTCATAAAAAAACTAGATAGAGATCTGCCTATTGATATAATTCCAACTTTCCTGGGAGCTCATGAATTTCCAATTGAGTATAAAGACGACAAAGAAAAATACATTGATATTTTAATGAATGAGATGTTACCTAAAGTTAAAGAATTAAATTTAGCTAAATATTGCGATATTTTTACTGAGGATCATGTTTTTAATATTGAACAATCTCGCCGCATATTAAATCGTGCTAAAGAATTGGGTTTTAAAATTCGGATGCACGCAGATGAGATCAAGCCGATAGGTGGTGCAGAATTAGCCGCTGAAATTGGTGCAATCTCTGCAGATCATCTTGGTGCAGCATCTGATGAGGGGATCAGAGCTATGCGGGACAATGGTGTGATTGCAGTACTTTTACCGGGAACTATATTCTCACTCGGAATGAAATCCTATGCCAGAGCCCGTGATATGATAAAGGCAGGATTACCAATTGCTTTAGCTACAGATTACAATCCCGGAAGCTGTAATTGTGACAGTATGCAATTTGTTATCACACTAGCTTGTTTGCAAATGAACATGACTCCAGCAGAAGCAATTTGTGCAGCAACTATAAATGCAGCATATTCCCTGGAAGTAGGGAATAAAGTAGGAAGTTTAGAAGTAGGAAAAAAAGCTGACATTCTAATTATGGATATGCCTTCATATCAATTCTTACCATATCATTTCGGATCGAATAATGTAGAGACAGTTATTAAAAATGGGAAAATTATCAGATAGATAAAAAAAACCTTCAAGACACTTAACAATCTTGAAGGTTTTATTATATAATTATTTTTAGTTCAATTTTTTTAGCAATTTTTCAGCTTCATTCTGCATCAATTTATCTCCATCATCAACTGGAGTAAGCGCAATAGTTCCTTCAAATGCCGTTATTGCTTCTTCAACTTTTTTCAATTTCATAAGTGCTTTACCAAGCCATAATTGATGTCTTACCTCATCTGGTTTAGCTTTCATGGCTCTTTGAAAATATTCTACTGATTTCTCAAAACTAGCTTTTGGCGGAGTTTCATATACGATTTTTGCAACTGTTCTTTCCACCCAGCTGAGATCAGCAAGTTCATAATGCCATCTACCCATTAAGTGTAAAGAGCCGTCATAGTTTGGATCCAATTCAATTGCTTTTAAACCGTATTCTTCAACTTGATAAGAGTTTGTGATCTTTTGTTTTGTGCCTTCAAGCATGCCAATCTTTCCAATTAAGGTTGCGTACCAGTGATTTGCTCTTGCAGAATTCTGATCAATTTCAACAGCTTTCTTCGCAGCTTCAAATCCTGGATAGAAATGAGTTTTATGTACTTCTACATCTTCAGTTTGATCTGCAATATCAAAATGGACCTGAGCAAGTCTCCAAAGAATTTCAACATCTTCTGGATGTTCTGCAGATAACATCTCTAATTGTGAAAGTTCAGTTTGATACTCAGAAGCATCATGTAATGCATCGGTTTTAATTAATTCTTCTTGTGGGCCAGCAATTAACATTGTAGACACCAATAACATTATAATTGTTAAATATTTCATGGTATTCTCCTACTTTTTACTCAGCAATTCTTCTAAATGCTCAATATATTTTTCCGGACCGCCATATTGAAAACCAGTTTGAGCAATTGGAGTTCCATCAGGATTCAATAATTGAACTGTTGGAAATCCTTTGATCTGATATTTATTTGCTAATTTTCGATTGTAAGTTTCAACGTCTTTGGGTAATTTTGTTTTCCTGGGAAAATCAATTTTAACCATTACCATATTTTTTTCTACATATTCCTGAAATACTTGTTTTGAATAAACTTCTTCTTCAAGTTTCCAGCACCATCCGCACCAATCTGATCCTGTAAAATGGACAAATATCGGAACGTCTTTCTCTTGAGCTATTTCCTGAGCTTTTTCCAAATTCACAAACCATTTTATTCCAACTTCTTCTTCTGTTTCTGCATTTTGTGCTACGCATGCAGTAATCATGATAAGTGTCATCAGTAGTGATAATATCATGACTTTCTTTGTCATATTTTTTCTCCATTAACATAAATTAATGTAATGATTTGAGATGATTTCCGTAGCATTTCAGAAACTCCACAATATCTAGTTTCAGAAAGTTCCACAGCTTTTCTTATATTGTTATGTGAAAGTTTATCTCCTGTAAAACTAAATTTCACAGTTATTGTATGATATATCTTTGGATGTTCTTCCGTTAATTCTCCTGATACATCTATAGTTAATCCATATTCAGTAACTTTCATTTTTCGAAGAATTGATACAACATCCATTCCAGTGCAGCCACCAAGCGCACTCAGCACTAATCCTTTAGGTCTTGGCCCCCTATCTGCTCCACTCACTCCTTCATTAGCATCAATGGTAAAATGATGTTCATTCAATTCAACATCAAATGCCATTTTATCCTGAAATATTAGAGTAGAACTTTGCTTCATAAACTTGCTTCCTTTTCGTCTAACGCTTCATGATATGCTTCAACATACAATTTCATATTTTTGTAGATCTCTTCAATTTTATTTTCGGGAAGCTTATTAATGATATCTTCCTGTAAGTTTAAAAAATCTACTATCGTCTTTGCATTGGTTGATTCACCTTTTTTTGTAATTTCACCGAGCCAGCTTCTACGATCTTTTTTGGAAGGATATCTCTTTACTAATTTTTTATCTACTAATGCATCAACTATCCTAGTTACTCTACTATAAGAAACTTTTAATTCATCAGCAAGAGCATTCATACAAGTTGGTTCTGCTGCTTGATCCAGATAATTAAGTAGATCACATTCCATCCGGCCAAGTTTAAGACATTGACGTCTTACTCTCTCTTTTTTTGAACATAGTTTATACAACATACCACTCAAGTTTGCGTATTTTTGCATTGCGTCTTTCATAATTCCTCCATAATATTTTTATTAATGTCTCATTTTATCATTAAAATATTTTACCTAATCAAACTTTGTAACAAATTAAAGTAAATTGATATTTTGGCAAGTATTATTATTTAATATCTGAAATTATCTGGTTGATAATCTTAGCAGGTGTAAGATTTTCAGCTTCAGCTGTAAAAGATAAAATTATTCGATGCTGAAGCACGATACGAGCAACATTTATTATATCATCAATAGCAGGAGTTAATCTACCTTGTAATGCCGCTCTGCTTCTTGCTGCATAAACTAAATACTGACTCGCTCTTGGTCCAGCTCCCCAGCTTACCCATTTTTTTATATGTTCAGAGGCATCATCATATTGTGCTCTTGTGGCTCGAGTAAGTTTAACCGCAAAATCAAGGACATGTTCACTTACCGGAATTTCCTTAACTGCTTGTTGAATTCGAATTATCTCTTCAGCATTTATCACAGGTTTCACTGAATTCAATGATATAGCTGCATCACTTTTCACAATCATTTTTTCTTCGTCATACGAAGGATAGTCAATATTCAGATAAAACATAAACCTGTCTAACTGTGCTTCAGGCAGTGGATAGGTTCCTTCTTGTTCAATAGGATTTTGGGTAGCAAGAACAAGGAACGGTCTATCTAGATCAAAAGTTCTATTCCCAGCAGTTACCTGATATTCCTGCATTGCCTGCAAAAGAGCAGCTTGTGTTTTAGGAGGAGTTCTATTAATTTCATCAGCTAATATTATATTTGCAAAAATGGGACCCTTTATATATTCAAAATATCTTTTCCCATCAGCTTTATCTTCTGCCAGAATATCTGTTCCGGTTATATCGGACGGCATTAAATCTGGAGTAAATTGAATTCTACTGAATTTCATATTCAGAACTTTTGCCATTGTTGAAATTATCAATGTTTTGGCTAAACCCGGCACTCCTTCTAAAAGGCAATGTCCATTTGAGATCAAGGCAATTAACATCTGTTCGATTATCTCATCCTGACCAACAATTACTTTTCTAATTTCTTTAGTAATTTTATCTTTTATCTCAGGTAATTTTTCCAATATTTCAATGTTTTTTTCCATACTATTTTTTTTCCTTATTTATTAATAATTTATTTAAATTAATTTTTAATGCAATTAAAGAAATCCCACCCGTGAGAAAAATCCAAATCGATGTTAATAAATGTGAAAATGTAACCGCCGCACTCGTAAGATTTTCATTCACTCCTAAAGCAAATGAGAATATCAGTACCCACATTAACTGATTTGAACCTATCTGTGCAGGAGGAGTTGGGAGTATATAAGTAAGATTCATAAGTGTGTATCCAAATAAGATCTTTAAATACGATACCTCAGAACCAAAAGCTCTGAAAACTGCATAAATATAGATCGCTTCTGATAAAACAGCTAATGTTGTAAGAAGATAAACAAGACAATTTTCTACAAACCTGTTTTGCATGATTGCCATTCCATCAACGAAATTATCAAAGAAATCTTCAAATCTTTTTCGATATTTTACTGGCATAACTTTCAAGAAAATATTTAATATTTTTTTCGACTTAGTTTTATGATTAACTGCAAAGAAGAGAAATACAAGAAAAAATAAAAAAATTAAAAATATAAGACCGATAATTATATAAAGAGTTGAATTCAATTTTACAGATATCAGAGGGATAAGAATCATAATAAGAATAATTGGGAAAAGATCGGTAAGTTTATCAATAAAAATAGTAGGTAGACTTTCAGACATATTAATATTTTCTCTGGTCTTTAAAATAACAGATTTTGCAATTTCTCCAGCTCTTACTGGGATAATATAATTTATCAGCATACCTGACATAAAAATTTTAAAGCTTTCCAAGAATCCCATTTTATAGATCGGTTTTAAAATTATGCGCCAGCGTAAGCTACGTAAAATATAAGCTAATATATAAAAAAGTGAAAATACTAGAACCATCTTAAGGTCAAATTCATGGAAATATCTCAAGAATTCATGCCAATCTACTATGCGGATCCAAGCAATAAGGAATATAGTACCCAGAGCTATTCCTACCAACCAATTAATATTATTCTTTTTCATTTCTTTCTATTAATCCATAATGAGATAAAAGTAACAAACAGGGTAATTATAATTGAAGATATTAATATTCCAATAAGTGATTCACCTTTCGTCCAAACAAAAAGATAAACTAATAGAAAAATAAAAGTAATAATTGGATAATACCATTCCGCTTTCATTTTAAGGTCCTTTTTTCAGGTATGAACAGAAAATATTTATGATGTGCCCAAAAGGATTTTATAAATTTTGGTGCTTTCTTTTCAAACCATGAATGAGCTAACATTTTCTCAGGAAATTTTGGGTCATCGCCTTTGTAATAATCTATTATAGTCATTGAGATCGGTCTCTTTTTCTTTAATAACCAGTTAAGTCCAAAGATTTTCAGGAAATTTTCTTTGGGCATACCAATATCTGGCCAAGGAGGACAGTCAATATAATTTCTGTCTATCAATATCCAGTCATTCTTTTTCATTTCTTTCTTTATATTCCTTGGACAAATATTTGTTTCATTAAGATACTTTTTTAGTTCTCTATGACCAAGAATTTTCTGAGAGACATATCCCAAACCACTTCTATTTGGAACACATAATAAAATTGCCTGTGTTGAAATCCTGGTTAGTTCTCTCAGGAATAGGCCAAGATCATTTACAAACCAGAGCGCAGAAAAATTCCAGCTAAAATCAAAGGCATTATCGGCAAATGGTTGTAAATCGAAATTTTCAGAATATTCAATTTTAAGTGGCAAATCAATTTCTTTCCAAGTATTCTTTATTAATTTGATGCGATCTTTATCATTATCCAAGATGGTTACTGTTTTGCCTTCCTTTGCTAAAGACATACTATTTATCCCTGACATGCCTGTAAAACCAAAGCTTGGAACCTCAAGTACTGATGAAACATTAAAATGTCTGCAAATAGATCCTAACTTATTATTAAGTATTACTCTCTCATAAGATGACCCGAGACCTTCATCTGTATTTGAAAAATATCTCTTCCAGTTTTTTATTATAGGAATTGCCATTAATTTACCTATTTTTTTTTGATTTTAAATCTTTATACCAATCAGAAACTATCTTGAAATTCGGAATTGTATCAGTTTCTTTCAAGCTTAAATCTTCATAACTCATTTCAACATCGTAATACCAATGTCTTGAAATCAACTGGAAACGAGCTTTCCAAAGTTCACTTTTAAATATGTTTGCAATTTTCTCACCCGTTTGAAAATATTTAATATCGATATCTCGTTTTCTTAAGTAAGACTTATCTTTTAGCTCATTGTTAATAAAATCAGCAAGCTTATGTAATTCAATGGGGTGGCTATCAGCAATGTTGTAACAAATACCGGGGTGAAAATCAATTTCGATCAATTTTAAAAATGCTTGAGTTATCACATTAATATTTGCCAGATGAATAATCACATCCTGGTCAGGCAGGAAAAGAAGTTTCTTATCGATTAATTTTGTCAGCGTAAATGGAAAGCCATAATCATTTGTTCCATAAGTAATCGAAGGTCTTACAATAACAGCATTCAAACCGTATAGTACAGCTTTCTGAATTATGGCTTCAGCTCTTATCTTTGTGAAGTGATAATAATTATCTTCTTGTCTTTTGGTAAAATTATTAGCTGGTAATTCTAGTGGAATAGCTCCAAACACACCCACAGATGAACAATATATAAACTTTGAATTATTGTTTTTTGCATTGATCACAAGCTGTTCTGTTGCATTTACGTTGGCATTATAATAAGCAGAATTACTAAACTTACGTCCACCTCTAAGTGCTCCAATATGGATAATTACTTCAAAAATATTATTATCAAGATATGTTTTTAGTTTGGGAATATCGGTAAGGTCGATCTCTACAAAACTAACTTTATCAACAAACTCTATTATCCGTTCTTCATTGGTCTCAGGTCGTATTATTGCAGTAATACTATCATAACTTTGGATCAACTGTCTGAGAACATTTCTACCTATGAACCCGCTAATTCCGGTAATTAGTATCTTACTGGTCATATTTTTCTCAAGAATCTTTCAAAGAAACCTTTTTTCTCAATTTTTTGTTTTTGCAAGTAGAAATAATTGATCTTTTCATTATTTAACATTTTCTGGGGATTTATTTTTGTGAGAAGTTCTGCTGTATAGTTATCAATTTTATCATGGATCATTTCCTTCGCTATTGGAAGTATATATTCATCAGTTCTGCAATGATTATCAGAAGCCATAAAATGTGCAAAGCCATTATCAATCAAATACCATGCTGTTTTTGATATTGTTTGTCCATATAATCCCAGGATACTTCCAGCATTTATTTGCAAATAAATATTCCTATGTAAAAAATCTTCTGCCATATCAGGATCATTCTGAATATAATGATAACGTTCAGGATGAGCTAAGATCGGCTTCAATCCTTTTTGCACTAAGTTGAAAAGTATCTCATATATTTCATTTGTAAATTCTCCCATATTAGTTTCAACCAAAATATAAGAAGTATCTCCAATACATAATTCACTGTTTACTTTATCTTCAATTCCCGGATTCAGAAATATCTCTCCACCTTTATAAAGATTTACTTTCATGCTGGCAGCAGCAATTGATAATTCTTTAAATTGTTTATCAATTATTCTACTATCAGTTTGAACATAGCTATTCATATAATGTGGTGTAAGCACAATATCAGTTACACCTTTTTCAATCATATTCTTAATCTGTTTTATTGATAGTTCTAGACTATCAGAACCATCATCGCAGTTGTGTAAAATATGAGTGTGAATATCGATCATTATCTATTAACACTATGAATTGCATCAGCAAATTCTTTTATCAATTTTGGATCTGGATTTTTTTCAAGTACATTACCGGTAACGATGAAATCAGCCCCAGCTTTGGCTTTTTGTCTTGCAACTTCCGGAGTTGTGATCCCTCCACCCAATATAATTGGAATATCCACATTTTTTCTAACAGCAGTGATCATTTCGTCTGTAGCTGCATATTTTGCTCCACTTCCAGCATCCATATAGATCAGTTTCATTCCTAAATACTGTCCCGCTAAAGCATGCGCTACAGCGAGATCGTTCTTCATCCTTGGCAGTGGTAAACTGCTACTCATAAATTGAACAGAAGTACTATTACCGGATTCTATGATCATATACGCCGTACCGATAGATTCTAATCCGTAATGCTTTATTAAGGGAGCTGCACGAACTTGTTCCCCAATCAGCATTTGTGGATTACGGCTCGTAACAACACTAAGAAGTAGTAAAGCATCGGCATAAGGTGATACAAAATCAAATATCCCGGGGAATATGATAACAGGTATATCTACACTTTCTTTGATGATCTTTAAATTAGATTCAAATTTATTGTTTACCATAATACTTCCGCCAACTAGCAATCCATCAGCGCCGTTATCTTCGCAAAGTCTGGCAAAATCTTGTGTTTTTTCTACATCTAATTCATCAGGATCTAACAAGCAGAAATAGCTTGCTCTTTTATTTGCAAGTTTTAACATTTTATCATATACTTTCATTTTAACCAACCCATAAAATTATTAACAACATTAACATATTGATCTTCATCAGAGATGAAGTATTTGCAAATCTTTTTATATCACTTTTTCTTAGAACATAAATTATTAAAATAATAAGTGGTAATGATACTCCAACTGTAAAAGCTAAAAATATTTTTAACCCAATAAAATTATCAATACATAAAAATATTGAATAAAGGATAATCGCTATTGAAGGAAATATAGATACAAGAACGATATTCTTCCTTCCAATTTTCACTGCGAGAGTTTTAGCTCCAAGTTTTAAATCTCCTTCAATGTCTTCACCATCTTTAATGATCTCCCTGGTAAATGTGTACAAAAATGCAAAGATTACAATAATCATTGAATTTTTCAAATTGTTATTGCAAAGTCCACCATATAAAAAAGTACTTGCAGTTGTATATGCAACCAAAATGTTTCCAATAATAAAACTCATTTTAAACACTTTTGCATAACCGAATAACAATATACTATTGAAAATTGCGATAAAGACACAATATAAATTTTGTGTAAAAAAACTTGCTGTAATTCCTAAAATAAAAAGTAACATGGAAAATAAATAAGCAGCTTTTGGTGATATTTTACCTGATGGCAAAATACGGTTTGGTCGATTTATTATATCAATTGGAATATCAAAAAAATCATTGATAACATAACCGGCAGCTGCAATAAGTGCTGCAGAGAGTGCTGCAAAAACTATCGGATATATGTTACTGTTTGCTGAATGGTAATATGCACCAAAATAAACTGAGATTATTACAAATAAACAGTTGAAAGGGCGTATTATCTTAATAAAAGGCATATTAGTTTATGGTAAACGGTCTTTAACTATATTAACAAACTCTAATAAAATATCATTTGATTTCATGTTCTTTATTAGATTATAACAATCTCTAAGTAATTTCTCAGCTTTCATTTTAGATTTTTCAAGACCTAAAAGAGATGGATAAGTTGCCTTATGACCTCTCGAATCTCCCCCAGGATTTTTACCTAGAACTTCAAAACTTCCAACTTCATCCAGGATATCATCCACTATCTGATATGCTAGACCAAGATTTAAAGCAAAATTACTAAGAGTTATTGTAAGATTTTCTTCAGCTCCTTCAATAACACATGCAAGTTCCATGGAAGCTTGAAGTAGAGCTCCCGTTTTTTTAAGATGAACATACCTAAGTGTATTAATGTTAACTTTCTTCTTAGCAGATAATATATCCACTGCTTGACCACCGATCATTCCTCTTGTTGAAACAGCTCTGGTAAGTACCCGAATACAATCAAGTGCAACAGTTTTATTACTTATTTCCGTAAGAAGCTCAATAGCTTTCGTGATAAGGGCATCGCCCGTAAGAATCGCAGTTGCTTCATCAAATTTTACATGACAGCTAGGTAAGCCTCTTCTTTCTGATGAATTATCCACGCTTGGCAGATCATCGTGGATCAATGATGCAGTATGAACTAATTCCAAAGCACAAGCAACTGGCATTAATCTTGATAATCTGTTGATATTCTTTTTTCTGATCAGCATTTCATATGTTGCAAAAAATAGAATCGGTCTCATCCTTTTCCCACCACTGAATACACTATAACGCATTGCCTCATGAAGTTTCTGAGGATACTCATTAGCTGGAGCTAAATAATTGTCTAAAGCCTTCTCTAAAAGTCTCGATCGTGTTTTGAAATATTCTTGTACTAACAATTTATCCTCTCTTACTATCTTAATGGAAGAGCAATTTTCTTTCCATCTTTTGCTGACTGATACATAGCTAAAATCAATTCAAGTGATTTCCTACCACTTCTACCATCCGTATTAGGAGTATCTTCTCCCCTTAATACATCAACAACATTTTGCAGGTAACCTAAATGTCCAAATCCATATACACTTTTAGGATCGGTATTGGCAGTCTGGGTTAATTTATCATCATCATCATAATCTTTAAACTCCCAATAATCAATCTGATTAACGGCAATTCCACCAATTTTTACAGTACCATTCTCACCCATAATGGTAATAGAACCTTCAAGGTTTTTTGGAAAAGTATTCATTGTTACTTCTACTGTACCCAGCGCACCATTTCTAAAATGGATAATACCAGTCCCCATATCTTCTGTTTCAATTTTATGATTTAATGTGGCAGTGAAGGCCATAACAGACTCTACTGGTCCCATTAACCATTGAATAAGATCAAAATAATGAGAAGCTTGATTCATAAAAGCACCGCCATCAAATTCCCAGGTCCCACGCCATTTAGCTTGATCATAATAATTTTGTGGACGTGTCCAGCGAACTGTCGCATTTGCACTGAAAAGTCTACCAAATCTTCCCTTATCAATAGCTTTTTTTAATAATTGAATAGAAGGATTTAAACGGTTTTGTTTAACAACAAAAAGCTCCACATGGTTATCATCACAAGCTTTTACAAGATCATCAGCTGATTTGAGATCGATTCCCATAGGTTTTTCGGTTATTACATTGATCTTCCTTTTTGCAGCTTTAATCCCTATCTGTGGATGTATCCCACTTGGAGTACAAATTATTACAGCATCAACCTTTTCATTATCTAACATTTCTATATAATCAGTATAATATTTTTTAATATTGTACTTTTCTGCAGAATCAGCTGCTCTCTTTTCAATAATATCTGCACATGCAATTACTTCTGCATTTTCAATTTGTTCAATTGACTCAAAATGTTTAGCTGATATTCTACCACATCCTATCAGTGCAAATTGTACTTTTTTCATGCTACTTTCTCCTCCATTCATGCTGATTTAAGTTTATCCAAATAAATAAGGAGTTTTTTACTGTCAATGAATAATTGACTGTCATCAAATGTGCTTTTCAGCATTAAATAGCGGGTTTAAAGATTTTCCTAATGCATTTAATGCAAAATTATCATCATTTAATAATTATTATTATATGAAAATAAACCTGATTAATGCTCCAAGCTAACATACAATGATACACAAAGTTACACAGAAAGTTCTTGACAGAAAAAAGCCCCTCTTAAACAAAGAATATCGTTGATAAATTAATAAGGAGTAATGAATTATGACAAAAGCAGATTTAGTAAGAGTTATTTCAGCTGAGACTGGAATTATTCGTAAAGATGTAGCACTTGCAGTAGATGCATTTTTAGATTCAGTTAAAGATTCAATGAAAGAAGGAAAACATATTGAGATTAGAGGGTTTGGTACTTTTAAACTTAAAGAGCGTAAGGCTCGCATAGGCCGCAATCCAAAAACAGATGAAAAAGTAGAAGTTCCAGCTCGCATCGTTCCTACTTTTAAATTTTCTAGAGCTTTCAAAGAAGAAGTAAACGAAGCTAATCAAGGTTAATTAAAACCAAATTGGAGGATGAATGCCCTGCGGGAAGAAAAGAAAACGCTATAAAATTGCAAACCACAAACGCAAGAAAAGATTGCGAAAGAATAGACATAAGAAAAAAGGTAAATAGATAATTATCTTAAATAGACTTAGGAAAGCCAAGTTTGTAAAAACTTGGCTTTCCTTTTTACAGATCTTCTTCTGTAAGAATGGTAATACCTTTTTGAGATAAAACACGTGCTGTAAAACCCATTCCCTCAATAATTTTTCCGGTATGAGAACCATCATAAATTTTACCATAACCACACGACGGAGATCTCTGTTTTAAGATAGCTTTTTGGCAATTTACTAATTCAGCAATGCGAAGAGTTTCCTTTGCACCTTTTTTAAATTGCGAAGTTACATTTTCACCTTTTTTATTTATTATTTTATTCTCAATAATCTCTGCAGGAATACGAGGGGTTTGCAAACCACCTAATTGTTCCGGGCAAATTGGGATAGCAACACCATTTTTAACCATTTCAATCACTTTATCATTTGCATTATCTTTTCCATCATAACGGCATTTTATACCTGCCAGGCAAGCACTAACTAAGATCATTCTTTCCTCAATATTATAATTTATCTTTTAATTCCGAAAGCTTATTAATAGCTTCTATTGGTGTTAATTTGTTTACATCAAGTTCTTTTATCGTTTCTAGTATTTCATTTTTTTCTTCAGATTTATCAACAATTGCATCAAAAATATCTAATTGATTAGAATAATAATTTGAAAGCTGTTTTTTCGCTGTTTTAGACAGTCCTTGAGGGCTTATTTCATGTTCTTCCAGATTATGAAGAATTTGTTTTGCTCTTCTTATTACTTTTTCTGGAACTCCTGCTAGTCTCGCGACCTGTATTCCATAGCTTTGATCTGCTGATCCACGTTCAATTTTTCTTAGGAATATGATTTTATCATTCCATTCTTTAACAACTATGTTAAAATTCTTAACTCTTGGTAATACATTTTCCAATTCAGTAAGTTCATGATAATGTGTAGCAAAAAGTGTTTTCGCAGCAACTTTTGGATTATTGTGAATGTATTCAACAATTGACCAAGCAAGGCTAAGCCCATCAAATGTACTGGTTCCTCTACCAATTTCATCAAGCAGAATTAATGAATCTGGCGTTGCTGAATTAAGTATATTTGCTGCTTCGATCATTTCTACCAGAAATGTACTCTGCCCCATCGCCAGATTATCTGAAGCACCAACTCGTGTAAAAACTTTATCAAAGATCGGCATATTCGCACTTGTTACAGGAATAAAACTTCCCATTTGAGCCATAATTGCTAAAAGTCCAACCTGACGAAGGTAAGTAGATTTTCCGGCCATATTAGGACCTGTAATTAATGATATTTGATTATCTTTGTCATTCAAATATATATCATTAGGTATAAACTCTTCATTTTTCAGTAATTTCTCGATAACTGGATGGCGACTTTGTTTGATATTGATTAGCCCGTCATCATTGAATTCCGGTTTTTCATAATTATTTTTGTAGGCTAACTGGGCAAGATTTGCTAGAACATCAATAATAGCAACAACTTCAACATATTGCTGAATTGGCTCAATCTCTTTATATAGTTGTTCTCTAATCTCAATAAACAATTCATATTCAAGGTTTTTTATTCTCTCTTCTGCACCTAAAACCTTTGCCTCATATTCCTTTAATTGAGGGCTTATATAACGCTCAGAATTTACAAGTGTCTGTTTCCTTATATAATGCTCTGGAATTTGATCTTTATATCTTCTTGTAACTTCAATATAATAACCAAAAACTCGATTATAACTCACTTTTAAGGAAGAAATTCCTGTTTTCTTTCTTTCTTCTTTTTCTAACCTGGCGATCCAGCCTTTTCCGTTTCTACTAACTTCTCGTAATTCGTCAAGATCAGTATTACAAGAAGCTTTAATTATATTTCCATCAGTAATAAGAATTGGCGCTTCTTCTATTATCGTCTTATTAATAAGCTCAGTAATATTAGAATAATCAGCAATTTTAAGTTTTAATGATTTAAGGAACTCATTTTTAAATTCTCCTAATAAATCAAAAAGAACAGAAGCAGTTTCCAAATAATTCTTTAACGCAATAGTGTCGCGGGGGTTTATACGTTTTGTTCCAATTTTACCTAGAATACGGCTGAGATCTCCAATAGTTTTAAAAAGATCACGAATATCAGAAGTAAGTGAAAAATTGTTTTTTAGTTCTTCAACTGCATTTAATCTCAATTCAATTTGCACTTTATCCAACAAAGGATTTAGCAACCAATCCCGAATTTTACGGGCTCCCATAGGTGTTTCAGTTTCATCTAAAATTGATATTAAACTTCCATATGAACTATTATACCTGATAGATTTTATTAATTCTAAATTTCTGCGAGAGACTTCATCCAGCTGCATATAATTTTTTATAGAATAAAATCTGATCTTACTAATATGTTTAAGATCATTATTTTTTAAAGATTTCAAGTATGATAGAGCCACACCGGCTGCAGTTGTTGCAAATAATTTATTTTCAGCTCCAAATCCTTCCAATGAAGTTGTCCCAAAGTGATCCAATAAAGCATTTTTTGCTTCTTCAGGATTAAAATACCAACTATCAAAAATCGTTATCGTTAATTCAATATCAATATTGAGCGAATTAATTATTTCTTCCACTTCACTATTTTGTACTATTATTTCAGAAGGTTTTAATCTTAGCAATTCGTTTTTCAGTTCTTCTTTTTCTAATTCAGTGAAAATAAAATCACCTGTTGAAGCATCTATCACAGCAAAGCCGATCACATCAGATTTTTGGTGCTGGTAAACTGCCCCAAGATAATTATGATCTACTGAATCAATAAGTTTATCATCAATTATCGAACCTGGAGTAATAATATCTGTAATACCTCTTTTCACTAGACCTTTTGCTTTTTTGGGGTCTTCGAGCTGTTCACAAATTACAACTTTAAGGCCTTTTTTAACAAGTTTATCAAGATAAGTATCAAGTGCATGATATGGGAAACCTGCAAGTGGGATTGGGTCATCAGCTTTTTTATTTCTAGAGGTGAGAGTAATACCCAATATTTTTGATGCTGTTTTTGCATCTTCAAAAAAGGTTTCATAGAAATCTCCCATTCTGAATAATAATAATTTATCAGGATGCTGCTCTTTAATTGCAATGAACTGTTTGAGCATGGGAGTTAATTTCTTTGTTTTCATATTGATCAAATTAATATCGTTTTATAACATAAGAATTAATATCATTTTTCTTAAGTTTTTGCATTGTTTTTTTCAAATCATCCTTTTCATCAAAAGGACCTGCCGCAATTATATAAAGTTTACTATTATTTTTTATTTTTGAAAATACAATATACTCAAATCCAATCACTTTAATTTTCTTGCCTAACTTCTCAGCACTACCCTCCGTTTTAAAAGCACCTACTTGAAGGTATATCTTCAAATCTTTTCCGGTTGCAGCTTTTGTTTCCTGAATTGGCTCTTCCCTTCTGAATGTATTAATTTCTTTGAAATCAATATCAAGTTTATCATTCTTTTTTAGATTGTATATTCTATCATCAGCAAGATAACAATACTGATGATATGGGAAATCCTGCTTTAATTTCTTATAGAACATTAAAGCTTGTTCAAATTTTCCCTGCTTCTCTTTGAATATCCCCATTCTGTAATGAAGCAAGGGAATATTGTTTTTTATATACTGTGATGTCCTGAGACTTTCTAAAGTGTTAAAAGCTCGTTTATACATCTCCTGTTTCATATACGCTTCGGCAATGAAGAAAAATGCATTCTCAATTTTCCGATCATCTTCTGATTCTGCAATTAATATCTGATTTGAGACTATTGAAAGCTGATATTTACCCAGTTTCAAGTATGATTTTGCAAGCCAATATTGCTTATCAGTTATTTTTTGGTGGTGAATTTTCTTGAGATAAGAAACCGCATCTTGATAATTACGTTCAAAAAAACTCAATTTTGCAAGTTCTATTAAAGCAAGTTGACCAAAAAGTAAATTATGATCCAATTCATATACATTTTCAAATAGTGGTTTTATTTTACTTACGTCAGTTTCTGACTTAGCTTTCTTATAAAGATCTTCCTGCAATGGAAGACAAAAAATTGATGCAATAAGTAACGTGGATATAAGACAAATTAATATACATCTCTTCATTTTATTCTTCGATATTTTTTTTTCTTACAATACCCCATTTAGGTATTTTCTTGTCAAGGTTGAGTCTTGTTATTGTGTTCGGTTTAGTATATTGTATTTGATTATTCTCTTCATCATAAATCTTTTTAACTGTTAATTTAAAATCCTCAGTTCTATCAGGAAAAATGAATTCAATCTCATCTCCAGTACTAAATTTTGCTTTTACCTTGATATAAACTGATGTTCCTTCTATTTTTTCAATTTCCCCTACAAATTGATAATCTCGGATATAAGCTGAAGATCCATAGTACTGTGTTTTAGAAGAATCAAATTTATCAAAAAATGCTTCACTGTAGTATCTGTGACTAACTTTATTTAACTCTTCCATTATATCAGAGGAGACTACATTTTTGTACGCTTTAATTGCAGTTCTATATGCTCTGGTTACAGTTGCAACATAATATAAACTTTTCATGCGTCCTTCTATCTTTATGCTGTCAATACCTGCTTTACTGATCTGTGGAATTCGTTTGATCAAGTTAAGGTCTTTAGAATTAAAAAAGTAAGAACCCCTTTCATCTTCTTCGATTTTGAAGAATTCACCTGGCCTTGATCTTTCTACAAGATTATATTCCCACCTACAAGGTTGTGTGCATAAACCTTGATTTGCACTTCTGTTATTTAGGAACGCACTGATTAAGCATCTTCCGGAATATGACATACACATTGCACCATGAACAAACATTTCCAATTCAATTTTTGGCACTTTTCTCTTGATCTCAGTAATCTCTTTTATGCCTAATTCACGAGCAAGGATAATACGTTTTGCTCCTAATTTATACCAAAAATCAGCAGCACTCCATGAAGTAACATTTGCTTGAGTGCTAATGTGAATATCTACATCCGGTGCATACTCTTTAGATAAAGAGAAAATGCCTGGGTCTGAAATTATTAAAGCATCAACTCCTATTTTTTGAAGAAATGTTAAGTACTTTGGTAATTGTTCAATATCGGAATTATGAGCAAAAACATTTACAGTTATATATATTTTCCGTCCATTTTTATGACAGAAATCAACTGCTTCTTTTAAGTGGATATCAGTAAAATTTGTAGTTTTTGCTCGCAGTCCAAAATTATTTCCAGCTGCATAGACAGCATCAGCACCGTAATAAACAGCATATTTTAGTTTATTTAAATTACCAGCTGGAGCAAGTAATTCCATTAACGACTCATTTTCTGTAATAACTCTTCGTTGGTTTTTGTAGCTAGCATCTTATTTTTCAGCATTTCAATCCCCTTTAAAGGACTCATACCTTTAAGGAATTGACGTAGAACGAACATTCTTTGTACTTCTTCTTTTGTAAGTAAAAGATCTTCACGTCTTGTACCGGATTTCACTAAATCTACTGCAGGATACATACGGTAATCACTAATTGATCGATCAAGAACAAGTTCCATATTACCGGTTCCTTTAAACTCTTCAAAAATAACTTGATCCATTCTACTACCTGTATCTACTAATGCTGTTGCTATAATTGTCAGACTTCCCTGCTCTAATGCATTTCTCGCAGCACCAAAGAATTTTTTTGGTTTATGTAATGATCCGGCATCAAGACCACCGGAAAGTACTCTACCGCTTGAGGGTTGTGCCATATTAAAAGCTCGAGCTAAACGTGTGATACTATCAAGCATGATAACTACATCTTGACCTAACTCAACCATTCGTTTTGCTTTTTCAATTACCATTTCGGCAACTTGGATATGGTTCTTTGGTTGTTCATCAAAGGTAGAACTAACAACTTCTGAATTAGTCGGGATCAATGTTCTCCGCATCTCAGTTACTTCTTCAGGTCTTTCATCAACAAGTAACACTATAAGGTATACTTCAGGATGATTTGTAAGAATTGCATTGGCAATGTTCTGCATTAATACTGTTTTCCCAGTTCGTGGTGCAGCTACAATCATCCCTCTTTGTCCCTTGCCTATTGGAGTAAAAAGATTAATTATCCTTGTAGAAACATTTTTTTGAGTAGTTTCAAGATCAAATTTTTCCTCTGGAAAATATGGCGTTAACTTTTCAAATCTTTTTACTTCTATAACTACGAGCGGATCTTCATAGTTAACAGAGTCAACACGAATTAGAGCAAAATACTTTTCCTCATCTTTTGGTGCACGAACTGGACCAGAAATTACATGTCCTTTCTTTAATCCAAATCTCTTGATCTGTGAACTAGAAACATAGATATCATTTCTGCCGTGCGTATAATTATTTTTTAGAAATCTTAGAAATCCATATCCATCATCTACTATCTGTAAACAGCCGGAAACAAATGCTAATCCTTCCTGTGTAGCTTCCATTTCAAATATTTTATGAATCAATTCTTTTTTCTTTAATCCTTTTATATCATCTAACTCCAGTTCTTTTGCAATTTTCGTCAGTTGTTTTATATTTAGTTCAAATAGATTTTGTTTATTATTTTCGTTATTCATTAACATCTCCTCTCAATTGTTTTTCAAATACAATTTCTTATAATTTCTATATGAGTTACATTTACAAGATTCATTGTAAGCCTTCAAGTGTCAAGAAATTTTATAACTTCCATAATTGGCTATTAATAATCATGATAGTAATTTAAATCTTGACATAATAATAATATATTTTAATTTTCTTTAAGTTTAATGATTAATAAATATTTGGAGGAATATTATGAAAAAGATTTTTGGAATTTTAATTTTTACGTTTGTACTTTCAGTTGTATTTGCTACAACAATTTATGACATTCAGTATACTGATGTCCCTGGTCCTGATGGATTTTACCCATCACCACTTGATGGTGAGGAAGTTACTGTAACAGGTATTGTAACCGGTACAAATTTTGGTCATGATCTATATTTCTTTATGTCAGATCCAGAAGGTGGTGCGTGGCATGGTATCTATGTTTATGATTTTGTTGCTGATCCAGCTTTAGGAGATGAAGTAGAGGTTACAGGTACCGTAAGTGAGTATTATGGCTTAACTGAATTAGGTTATTGTACAGTTACAATTCTCAGTTCAGGTAATCCCGTACCGGATCCTATACAGGTAACAACTTTAAATTTAGTTATTCCAGCACAGGCAGAGATGTATGAAGGTTGTCTTGTTGAAGTTAACAATGTTACAGTTACTGAACCTCAAGGAGAACACGGTGAATGGTATATTGATGATGGTTCAGGAGAATGCCAGGTTGATGACGGCTTCTTTTATTTAGATGAAGTAGTTCCTCCTATTGTGATTACCATAGGTATGGATTGGGCAATCATCAGAGGATGCGTTGACTTCAGTTATGATGAATATGGTTTGCATCCACGGACTCCAGATGACCTGATTGATGTAGTTTCTATAAACGAAAATACTGTTGTTCCAACTTCAGAGTTTATTGGATGCTATCCAAATCCATTTAATCCTCAAACAACTGCTTATCTAAATTTGAAAAATGATAGCAACGTTACAATAAATATATATAACATTAAAGGTGAAATGATTAGAACATTAATAAATGAGAACCTTTCTGTTGGTGAGCATCATGTTGCCTGGAATGGAACTGATAATAATAATAACAAGGTTTCCAGTGGTATCTACTTCTTTGAAACAGGCATTGCCAGTGAAAACGGTGATTATACAAGTGTAAAAAAAGTTATCTTGTTAAAATAAGAACTATAATTTGTTGTTAATTACCAGATTTATTAGGGAGATTTAGATGAAAGTCTTGAAGTTTATTTTTAATTTCTTAGTAGTATCAGTTATTGGATATATAGCTTATAATATATACCAACTATTGAAAGGTCTCATTGAATTAGATAAAACACTTCCTCAATATTTGGGGAATATTGTTGGTGAGATTCCCGTTGTTTCAATTACGGCTGCGTTTAACAAAATTACTATAACTATTAAGTATAGTAAAGCTGTGATAAAGAAAAATGAAACGTTAAAAGAGATAATAACTGATTATGTTACTGACTTTTATCCAATCTTCAAAGCAAAAAATATTACAGTTCTCATAGAAGAGTTAAAAGAGACTCCTAAACCAAAAGATAAGAAGTAATAAAATAAGAAGCAAAAAAAAAGGAGCTGACAAATCAGCTCCTTTTTTTTGTTCATACATCTTTTAAAACTTATATTCAAGTGTTAAGAATACATTCAATAGTGGAGCCGGACTTAAATAAGGATAATATCCTCCACCTGTAGAATTGCCACTGGAAGCAGCTTCACCGAAGACAGGATCATCCAGGCTGCCATCTGCTTGTCTAATTTTCATTCCATAAGCTTTTGTAATGTAGGCTTTAGAATAGTTATCTTTTTTATTCAAGATGTTGTTTACATTCAATTTGATAGCAGCTTTATGATTGCCAATATAAAATTTGTAATCTATTGAACCATTCAACTCAAAGAAAGCAGGCAATTTTGAACTTTGTAAGATCCATTCCCGATCATAATCACCTTCGTTGTCAAAATTAACGATATATCCTTCATCCTCATCATAATCGTAACGTCCTGTACCTAATAAGTTCTCCACAAATTCATGCTCACCCATAGATACAAAGTTATCTTCTTCATCATAATAATAAAGCTGCTTACAATATACGTTATCATAAGTTGTATAATAATCATCTGTCCATTTACCAGAGAATCCAACCCGTAGATTTCCATTTAAAGGCATTTCATGGAAGGTATAACCAATTCCACCAGAAGCCATTTTCTCAGGTGAGAATGGTACAACTTTTCCCTCTACATCTTCGGCTGCTTCATAAAAAATCATTTGAAATTCTTCATTCAACTTACTCCAACGATTCTTTGATAATGTAGTAGATATGTTGAAATCAAAATTATTCACTTCACTTTTCGCAGCAAATTCTATACCTTGATGAATAGCATCTCCAGCATTAATTGTTACACTATTTGTTTGATCACCTTGCCCTACATCAGTATTTTCAATTTTACCCTTATAGGTAGTATGATAATAAGTAACTTCAAGTTTATGTTCAGAGTTTCTATATCCGAAACCACCTTCAATAGTTACTCCTTTCTCAGGTTTTAAATCATATATTATATCACCAAATTCATTAGCTTGCTGCATACCTGGACCATCACTACGATCATACCAATCTCTAACAGTAGGTTCTTTATAAACTATAGAATAATTTGCCAGAACGTTCCAATAATCATCAATATTTACATTTACTCCAAATTTAGGTGAGAAAAAATCATAAGTCCGCTGATAATCATCAGCGTTGAATTTTGGAAAATATACATATGTAGAATCGCCATTCGGTTCGAATTGCCATTCTCCCTCATCACCCAGTATATTTTTTGTTGAATAATATCCTTCTTCTATAAATTCACCTTTTATTGGATCAAAGAATTTTATCAGGTTTTCTTCAACTTCTGAGTGATATACAGCGTATTGTCCATCCAGCATGAAATTGATCTTTTGAATTACAGAATCAAATGGAATATTAATCTTTGCTCTTGCAAAACCAGATGTGTTTATCACTTTGGATGAATAGTCATAATCTCTCATGTAAGCATCAAAAGTGCTTACTGAGTCTGCATCTGTGGGATCATAATAGCGAAAATCAGTACCTTCCTTATAATGATCAGCTTGCCAATACCGACCTTCAGCACCAACGATCATATTTATATTTTCAGTAATATTCTGTTCAAAGTATGAGTTCATACCCATTTGATTATGATTACTATAACTGGTAAATTTATTTGTATGAAATAAGTCCCCATCAAGTGTATTCGAACCACTGTAAACAGTTTTGTCATCACCTGCCCAGGTATATGTTCCACCTGTTGTTGCTTCATTAAATTCAAATCCTTCTAGAGCATAACCAGTTTCTTGATAAACATGGTAGGCATACCTTGCAAACATCTTTCTCTCAAGTGATTCACTAATTAGATCTTTATTTAACAATGCTCCATTTTCAGCATCAAAGTTAATGTTGTTGGCATAACTTCCACCACCTGTACCAGTAGTAACAAATAAGTTGGTCATTAAATAAGAATTTGGAGTGAAAGTCCAGCGATCTCTTATTGACAATTGTGGTTTAAGATATTTGTTTTCTTGCCATTTATGATTAGTGAAATTAAATTCTCGTCCTAAGAATTTTCCTAATTCCGGATCATAAGTTGAACGAGCTTGGTTGTGTTTTTGGGGAGCATAAATCAAGCTTGTATTAACTACATGCTTAGATAGTTTACTTTCCGTTTCAAAACCAAATGACCAACCATCATATTCAGTTCCACGTATGTAATAATCTCCAGCCTTTCTCTCAACACTAATATCAAATTTAAATTTATCATCTAAAATTTTACCTGAACCATATTTAAGCATTGTTGTGTAATTAATAGGATAATAATCATTCATATTACCATTTTCATCAGCAGATTTTCCATCAGTTGTATAATAACCGCTGGATGTTCTAAAAGTGATTTCGGAATTATTTTCTGAACCCATTGTCTCAATGTTTACAGAACCCCCAATGGCTCCAGAACCATACAAGGAAGCTCCCGCTCCTCTCTGAACTTGTACTGATTTCACGTTAGATGATAATCCTGTCCAGTTGCTCCAATATACAACTTGGCTTTCAGGATCATTAACTGGAACTCCGTTTATCAATATTTGAATCTTTTGCGCATCAAATCCTCTCATGGTAATTTCAGCTTCACCCAATCCAGAAGTAGTAGAAAATAATCCAGGTACATCTTCCAGCATCTGAGGCATATCACCTGTTGTATATTTATCTTTTATCGTCTCTTCATCAATATTTGTGAAAGATACCGGTGTTTCTCTTGCTATTGCTCGGTTTGCTGAAACTTTTATTCCTTCAATTTGAATTGCCTTAATTTCCAACTCAAAGTTCGCTGTTGTGGTAAGATCATCTTCCACAAAGATTATTCGCTCTTCATTTTTGTAACCAATTTTTGTTACATATAATAAATGTTCACCAACAGATATATCATGTAAAATATATGTTCCATTTATTTTAGTATAAGTTCCAGTATTTAAATCTTCAAAAAATACAGAAACAGCTTCAATCGGTTTCCTTGTTTGTTTATCAAGAACTCTTCCAGCAATTTTGCCCGTTTGAGCAACTAAACTAGAAGTAAATAAAAAAATTATAAATAATAATAGAAATACGGTTTTCTTCATTTGTTTCTCCTTTTAACAATAATTTGAATTTATTTACATTTATAATGATTTGTGTGTCAAGGATATTTAGATATTAATGTAAAATAGCCACCATTTTTATGGTGGCATAATAAACAGAAAGAGTGTGAATATATGAAGATGGCGGCGACCTACTCTGCCATTCCGTCGCCGGAACAGTACCATCGGCGTAGGTAAGCTTAACTTCTGTGTTCGGGATGGGAACAGGTGTGACCTTACC
>Ga0307990_1000124_pt1 | contig 73671 bp, 59 predicted proteins | sample EllFjometagen129_FD_203168 | JGI IMG/M metagenome (GOLD analysis project Ga0307990, IMG submission 203168) | Marine microbial communities from Ellis Fjord, Antarctic Ocean - #129 | ecosystem: Environmental > Aquatic > Marine > Unclassified | place: Southern Ocean | collected 2014-10-08
ATTGCATAAAAAAAGTAATTTCCTCCCTGGCGGATTAGCGTTTCTATTTTCCCTGGCAAAGGAATAGCTTTACCGTTTCTTTCGCCTGTTAAAATTCTTATCGCCTCTTGTTTTTGGCTTTTTATAAGTTTTTCTTTTGCGTAAATAAGAACCTCCTTGATTGGTCTTCTTATTCTTCTCTGTTTTATCATGAAAAGCTTTTTCAGTTTTATCTTTATCCTTTGCGCGCTTGATATGTACTTCAGCTACTTTTGGACTTTCCTCAGGTGTTAACTGGGTAGAAACTTTTACTACTGCAGGAAAATCAATGATGGGAACCATGTAATTCATTAATTTTTCAATTTGCTCTTTCGCATGCTCCTCTTTTTGTGTAAAGAAAAGAATCGACTTTCCCTCTTCTTCCGCTCTACCTGTTCTTCCTATACGATGCATATAGTTTTCAGGAAACAGGGGAGTGTCAAAATTTATAACATGGGAGATTTTATCCAAATCCAATCCACGAGCCATTACGTCCGTTGTGATAAGAATTCGGTTTACTCCCTCATCAAACTGCTTGATGGAGCGGAACCTGTAGTTTTGAGATTTATTCGAATGTATGACGCATAATTCATTCCCATATCTCTCCTCCAGGGCAAGAAATAAACGATCAGCTCCTTTTTTACTCGATACAAAAACAAGTACTTTTTTAAATATTTCAGAATCTTCAAGGAGATAGGATAACAAATTAACTTTAGTGTAAAAGTTTTTTACTGAGTAAGAAACCTGGCTAATATTATCCAGTGGTGTTCCACTAACGGCAATAGATATCTTCACCGGCGCAACAAAAAAATCATTGATCAACTCATCCACCTCTACCGTCATTGTTGCAGAGAACATTAAGTTTTGTCTGCGCTCAGGCAATAAATCGAAAATATTTGTCAATTGGTATCGGAATCCCAGGTCCAGCATGACATCTACCTCATCTATCACTAACTTTTTTATTGATTTAAGCTTCAGAGCACCATGCATTGCGATATCATACAGTCTGCCCGGAGTAGCAACAAGTATGTCACAACCCTTAACTACTTCCAGCTTCTGTGTATTGATATTCGCGCCGCCATATACTCCGAGTACACGGGTGCTCATATAGGTAGTTAGCAACTTAACCTGATCCACCACCTGTAAAACCAATTCACGTGTAGGTACCAATATCAATATCCTGGGAGGAATTTGGTCAGCATATTTTAAATCCCTCAAAAGAGGCAAGAGATAAGCCAATGTTTTTCCTGTTCCAGTTTGAGCTATTCCTACAAGGTTTCTACCCGACAAAATAACAGGGCATACTTCCGATTGAATAGGAGTTGGTGAAATGAAATCAAGGTCAGCAATAGATTTATATAAGGGCTTCGACAATGCCAAATCTTCAAATGTCTTCATGCTGCAAAAATATATTTTAACAAGCAGTAATTCTGCTTTTTACGTAAAAATCATCAACAAAAGTGATAAAACTCCATTATTATCTAATTTTATCAGTGATTAAAGCGCTTCATTCTTTGCTCTTAACTAAAATCTTCCTATTTTTGCGGTCGATTTTAAAACAAGTAAAAATTAAATTATGTTGAATCAGTACGAAACCGTTTTCATTGCAACTCCCGTTTTATCTGAGAACCAGATGAAGGAAGCGGTAGAAAAATTCAAGGGCATCGTCACTGCCAATGGTGGTGAAATTGTCTATGAGGAGAGCTGGGGCCTTAAAAAATTGGCCTATCCCATCCAGAAGAAATCCACAGGATTTTATCACTTAACTGAATTTAGAGCGCCCGGCGCGTCTTTAGAAAAACTGGAAACAGAATTTCGCCGTGACGAGAGAATTCTTCGCTTTCTCACTATGAAAATGGATAAATATGCAGTTGCATATGCAGAGAAGAAGAGAGCTAGAAAAGTAGCAGAGTCAAACGAAAAAGTAAAGGAGGACTAAAACATGGCACAAGGAAATTCAGAAATCAGATATCTCACGCCTCCAACGGTAGAGATTAAAAAGAAGAAGTATTGCAGATTCAGAAAAAACAGGATTAAGTATATTGATTACAAAGATCCAGAGTTTTTGAAAAGATTCCTTAATGAGCAGGGGAAAATTCTTCCCCGTCGTCTCACAGGGACTTCATTGAAATACCAGAGAAAAGTATCCGTGGCAATCAAACGTGCAAGACACCTTGCATTACTGCCATATGTAACAGATATGTTAAAATAAACAGCCGGAGGATAAATCATGGAAATTATACTTAAACAAGATGTACCTAATTTAGGTCATAAGGACGACATCCTGACTGTTAAGAACGGATATGCGAGAAATTACCTAATTCCTAAGGGTTTTGCAATTAATGCGACAAAAACAAACCTGAAGGTACACGAAGAGAACCTTCGTCAGCGTGCACATAAAGAGGAGCAATTGAAAGATTCTGCTCTTGAACTTGCTGAAAAGATGAAGGGTATCAAAATTATTATCGGGGCCAAAACGAGTACGAAAGGAAAGATTTTCGGTTCAGTAAATACAATTCAGTTAGCTGAAGAACTTGGAAAGAACGGATTTGAGATTGATCGTAAAGATATTTCAATCAAAGACGATCTGATCAAGGAAGTTGGAAGCTACAGTGCAACAGTAAGACTTCACAGAGAAGTAAGAATTGAGATTCCTTTCGAGATCGTTTCGGAATAAGCTCAATATTACAGAATAAGTTAAAAAAGAGGGTGGCTCAATGAGTCACCCTCTTTTTACTCGATCATTTTTTTTAGAATAATGCCTCTCTCCTATTCTTATTCCTTCGCGGCAATGGTTTCTATTTCTACCATCACACCCAGGGGTAACTCCTTGACTGCAAATGCTGCCCTGGCTGGCTGATCTTCCTTATAGTATGATGCATACACATCATTCATGGCTTTGAAATTTGCCATATCAGAGAGCAGACATGTTGATTTGATCACCTGGCTGAAGGTGTATCCGGCTTCATACAATATGGCGTTGATATTCTTCATTACCATCTCTGTTTGTTCCTGGATTCCTCCTTCTACGATCTTACCTGTTGCAGGGTCAATTGGAATTTGTCCGGAGATAAAGAGCATACCATTTGCTTCAACGGCTTGAGAATAGGGTCCAACAGCAGCAGGAGCTTTTTTTGTGTGAATTATTTTTTTCATTGTAAATAAGATTATTATGATGTATGTGAAGTATAAAGATAAGGAAGTTTGGGGGTATTGTCAGCTCGGACTTGCTCTAAGAAGAATTCATTAAAAATTATCCTGCCAGGACTTTCTCTTATTGTATTTCAAATCGGAAAGGATGTTTGATTTGGCATTAATTTGGAAATTGTAAGACTTATAATTTCCAAATGGAACAACGGATATCCGCATCTCCCAACAGTGGAGATCCCTGTACAAGCTTATATTGGTAGTAGTAAATTTCTTACTATAAATATCATACCCGGTATTGAATCCGATCTTCCATTTTGGAGTTAAACTAAGGTCTCCAGAGGCCCTTACTGTTTGAACAATACTCGATATATCCGTCTGTTTCCTATAACTGAAGGAATAATCCAGCTTAAGAGACCATGGCACATCAAAGTCAACATACTGCCCATAATAATCATCCGCGGCAGGATCATACTGGTTGCTATTATTTATGTTGTTTGTCTCATCAAAGGCACTTGATGACAATGGATCATCAATGTCATCTTTATTGTCTTTATCTCCATCATCCTGCTTAGACTTAAATGAGATTCCAAGATTGACGCTGGCAGTGGTAAGTCGGACTAATTTACCCGTTTGGGCAAAATAGCTTTGGGTAGTTCTTGAACGTGTACTATCGTATCCGAATGGATCCATCGTTCCCCTGAAATTCAGTGATAGTTTATTATTAAAGAGCCGCGTGTTTCCATTCATATTGATTGCACTCCACGAGGGAGCAAGAGAATCCCTGTTGAACAGGTTATAGTTTGTTGAAAAATTGAAATTATCTAATAACTTAACTTTTGAAACCTCATCTATGGTATCATTCTTTGATCGAACTTTTGCTTCAAGGTTATTTTTCAGGGAGAGATTGATTGATCCGGCAGCACCGTTAAATGTTGGCGTACCATATATCTGATCCTCATAGATGGAATAGGTTTCAAGTATGTTGTTATCATTAATTGTGTCTATCACATCCCTGTAATAGTCTGCTTGTATTCCTGTCATATCAGGAGTATAGGAAATACTTGCTGAAGGAGTCATCATATGCCTGATGGCTTCTAAGCGCCCGTCTCCTGTGAATTGATACATCCCATAAATTTTCGGCGAAACACCTGTACTAATTCTTGGCAGATAAGCTTGTGCGTAACTCAACCTGTTATGAATCGTATCCGATACAACAGGAGTAAACACAGTCACTCCGTCGACTTCCTCCTCGGTATAGTCAGAAACAAATTTCTCAGTATAGCTGGAGTAGATTATTCCCTTATAACTAACATTGGGAGTTATAGTCATACTTTGCAATGCAGCAACTTTCTTAAATGGCTTGATGTTCAAACTCAATGGAACCTCGTGCTTAAAACCATTGCTCATATCATTCCACACTTCACTTGTAAACAGCATGGTATCAGTAGTCTTAATCCTGTTCTCACCGATACTGGAATAGCTTAGCTGGATATCTTCATACCATTTCTTAGGTCCTACCTTTTTCTTTCGCTCGAATGGCTTTATTCTTCCCATGTTTAATGACAATTTCGGAAGAGTCATATTCACGGCATTCGTATTGCTGTTTTGTGAATGGTTTAAGGAGGCACTAAAATTGAAAGGACTATTGGGCCATGATTTTGAATATGAAACACTCGATTGTTTTGTATTCTGGACTACATTCTGAATATTCCTTGTATGGTTCTGGTCGTAGGATGAACTCGACAAATTTACACTTGCACGAAAGCTGCTGTTTGGACTGGCTTCCCTGGCCTGCGAATGGTTCCATCCAATTGAATAGTCTTTTGAAACACTGTAAGCATCTTCGGCAATCTTATAGCCGGAGACATTATTGAAATACTGCACATTCACATTTCCATTAAACTTATATCGCAGTTTGTAATTACTGGCTGCCCTCACACCCCAGGTGCCATTAGAATAAATATCCCCTGTAATTCTCAGGTCCAAATACTCATTCAAGGCAAAATAATATCCTCCATCCCGCAAATAAAATCCTCGTCGCTCCTCTTCTCCATATTGTGGAATAAGTATGCCCGAAGTTTTTGTTTGCGAATTAGGAAAGAAACCAAAAGGAATACCAATTGGCAAAGGTATATCCTGGAAAACGAGGTATGCCGGACCGGAAATAATTTTGTCGCCCGGCATCGATATTCCTTTGGTGATAGCTACATAAAAATGTGGGTGCGGTGCATCACAAGTTGTATATTTCCCATTCTTAATGTGAATATGCCCGTTTTTCTGCATTTTTGTCTCTTCAGAATGCAGATAACCACCCTCCTGCTCCGTTATTACTTCCTCAATAAAACCTCTTTTAGATTTAAAATTATACCTGAGCGAATTCGCCTCATAGCTATCGCCGCCATCAGAGAAGATGGGTTTGTTCATAACTTTTCCAGTTGAATCCGGGAGTCCATACGCAAGTACTTCAGATTTATTCATCTCGTACTTTATATAATCAGATTCTAATTTAATCTCTCCATAGGTAATTATAGCTGAGCCATATAACTCGGCTGTACCACCATTCATCGAAAAGATAATCGAATCTGCTGCATCATAGTTAACTTCTGTAGTAATAGCATCACCCAATCCGCCGGAAGTTTGTAATGTATCAGCAGCTATTGAATCTCCAGCCACAAGTGTCGTATCTTGTCCGGAGAAGAGAGAATCAACAGGCAAATTGGCATTAGACAAAAGATAGTCCTCATTGAATGCCTCGCCTGTATCTTCAATTAGCAAAGAATCATTCACTTGCATCAATAAGGAATCACTCTCCTGGGCAAGCAATATAGCACCTGTCAGAAGAGTTAGTAATATATTGATAACTATCTTTAGTTGGATATTTCCCAAAGTGAATATTCTGTTAATTTTGTAAGCATCTGAAAAGTGTGCAAATCTAATGAAAATCCTTTAATTAATGATACGCTCAGATTCATTGCCACTATATTTTAAACGCATTGCAGCTGTTTTTCTTATCTGCATTGTAAGCTTTTTTATTTCTATTGGAAATGATGGAAATATTTCTCCTGAAGATCTTAAGAAATCAATAGATGTTGTTGTTATTGATGCCGGACACGGCGGAAAAGATTCGGGGGCGATTGGAAAAAAAGGCAAAGAGAAGGATATTGCCTTAAGTATTGCATTGAAACTTGGGAAATATATTGAAGAGAACCTACCAGATGTCAAGGTAGTATATACCCGTAAAACAGATGTGTTCATAGCACTGCATGAAAGGGCAAATATTGCCAACAGGAATGAAGCTGACCTGTTTATTTCGATTCATGTGAATGCCAACAAAAAGACAGCTCCAAGTGGCACATCATCACATGTTTTGGGCCTACATCGATCTGAAGAGAATATGGATGTAGCTATCAGGGAAAACTCTGTAATCATGCTGGAGGAGGATTATGAGACTACCTATGAGGGATTTGATCCTGAATCCCTTGAATCATACATCATCTTTTCATTGATGCAAAATACTTATTTTAAGCAAAGTATTGAGTTTGCTTCTTATGTTCAGGATCAATTTAGGGAGAGGGCAAACAGAAAGGACCGCGGCGTAGTTCAACAAGGAATACTTGTGCTGGCCAGAACTGCAATGCCAGGTGCACTCATAGAGACTGGTTTTATCTCAAATCTCAAAGAAGAAGAATATCTCCTAACGCAAGATGGCCAGGAAATTATTGCCTCAGCTGTATACCGCGCTTTTAAACACTATAAGACAAGGATCGAAAAAAGCAGTAACTTTACAGCCCTGCCAGATCCAGAGCCGGAGCCGGAAACTGAAAAGGAATATAATGATGATATAGAGGCAGATAGTCAAATCTATTTCAGGGTGCAGATTGCTTCTTCCAAGAATAAGGTCAGCACTGATCCTGCTGCATTCAAGGGACATGCGGATGTTTCTATAATTGAACAGGGCCGATGGTTTAAATATACGCTTGGACAGAAACTCTCATACAATGAAGCATTAAATAGGGCTAATGCAGTTAAAAATGAATTTCCCGGCTCCTTTATTATTGCAGTAAAGAATAATGAAATCATTCCGCTGAGTGAAGCACTGATTGAAATAAACAGGTAAGATGAAAATATCCAGTGAAATAAAGATTGGTTTGGTTGGAATAGTAGCCCTGGTATTTGTTATTTGGGGCGTGAAATATTTACAGGGCACAAACATACTGGACAGCAAACTCAGATATTATGCCAGCTATGAAAATGTGAATGGTTTAGAACCCGGCACTCCTGTATTGATGAAGGGCTATAAAGTTGGTGATGTAGCTGAAATAAAATTCTATCCGGAATTATCTCCTTCTTTTGCTGTGGCAATCGATATTGAGAAAAAGTACATGATAGGCATAGGAAGTATTGCTGAGATTTTTGCTGTAGATTATCTCGGATCAAAAGCCATCAGAATCATTTCTTCCGGAAAGGAAAATTATCACATTGCCAATGATACATTGGCTTCTGCTGTGATCCCGGATATGCTCTCTTCAGTCATGGAAGATATTTCTCCGGTGTTGCAAAACGTTAATAAGTTAAGTTCCACACTTGATTCTGTTGGGATTAACTTAAATGCCATTTTGAACGATCCTTCAACTCTTGGCACAATTAAAGATTTGAATAAAGTAGCAGTATCTCTGAAAACAAGTTTATCTGAAGATGGCAATATCACAGCATCACTTGATAACCTTTCTGAAATCACTGCAAATCTCAGAAATCAGAATGAAGAAATAGCTGCCACTATTGCCAACCTTCACTCTGTAAGCAACGATTTCAATACTGCAGATATAGACTCTATTCTGAATAATTTTGATCTTATTAGCCAGAACTTGAAAAACATTACGCAGCAAATTGAATCAGGTGAAGGCACCATGGGAAAATTGATTTATAATGACAGTCTTTATGATCATATTTCTTCACTGAGTGCAGATCTCGATTCCTTGATTATTGACATCATTGATCATCCTGAAAAATATGTCCGATTTTCTGTGTTTGGGAAATAATTTCCTATACTTTTGGTGGAAATGCGAAGAATCTGATTTTTTGTTTTGACAACAGTGATGATTTTTATGACGAATGACATACTTAATTTTGCATGAAATCTAAAGCAACAATTTAATTATCACTCCTAAATGATTAATAAACAAATTCTTAAGATCGAAATACACTAAAAGCTTGATATTTAACTACTTGCAATTTTATTGAATTTTTTCTCTTACTTAAACTGTTGACCTTAAATCCAATATAAAATAATTGAGAAATTCAAGTGCCAATACCCTTTTTTTATTACTTTTTTTTCACAATCTTTGTTCTACTTACATCGAACCCTCAATTTCTCAATTTAAAACGAACTTTCATAATGCACGAACGCGTCTGGAAGAACTGTCTAAACATTATCAAGGACAATGTGCCCTCAATTAGCTTTCGAACCTGGTTTGAGCCTATTGTTCCTCTAAAGTTAGAAGAAGATGTGTTAACCATACAGGTGCCCAGTCCTTTCTTTTATGAGTATCTTGAAGAGCAGTACATAGATATACTGAGAAAAGTACTTTTAAAAGAGCTAGGAGAAAATGCAAAACTGGAGTACAATGTGGTTATGCAGAACAATAGCTATAATAATAATAAACCCTATACTGTTAAGTTTCCAGCAAAAAATAGTAAGGAAATTAAAAACAAACCTATAGCAATTCCTCTCGACACAAGTGAACAATCAATAAAGAATCCATTTATTATTCCCGGCATAAAGAAGATGGACATTGATCCACGCTTGAATCCCGGAAACTCATTCGATAATTTTATAGAAGGAGAATGTAACAGGTTGGCACGCTCTGCCGGCTATGCAGTTGCGAACAATCCAGGTGGTACCGCTTTTAATCCCCTGTTAATTTATGGAGATAGTGGTTTAGGAAAAACACACCTGGCCCAGGCCATTGGGATTGAGGTAAAAAATCATTTTCCAGACAAGACTGTCCTTTATGTAAATGCCAACAAGTTCCAAACGCAATTTGTAGATGCTATCCGTAACAACAATAAAAATGATTTCCTTCATTTTTACCAGATGATCGATGTGCTTATCATTGATGATGTACACGAATTTGCAGGCAAGGAGAAGACCCAGGATACTTTCTTCCATATCTTCAATCACCTGCACCAAAGCGGTAAACAACTGGTTCTTACTTCAGACAAGCCACCTGTTGAATTGCAGGGACTTGAGCAGAGATTAATCAGCAGGTTCAAATGGGGACTGTCAGCTGACTTGCAATCGCCTGATTATGAGACTCGTATTGCTATACTAAAAAGAAAGACCTACAATGATGGCATTGAAATGCCTGATGATGTACTTGAATATATTGCCACTCACATTACCGATAATGTCCGCGAACTTGAGGGTGCATTGATTTCTCTTCTTGCGCAGTCAACCCTGAATAAAAAAGAGATTACACTGGATCTTGCCAAGGATATGATTGATAAACTTATCAAGAATACCAAGAAGGAAATTTCGATTGACTATATCCAGAAAATCGTTTGCAGTTATTATAGCATTGGATTGGAACAACTTCAGTCCAAAACACGGAAGAGAGAAATTGTTCAGGCAAGACAGGTTGCTATGTTTTTCTCAAAGAGCTTAACAAAATCTTCGCTTGCAACTATTGGATCACAAATTGGCGGAAAAGATCATGCTACAGTTTTACATGCTTGTAAAACAGTGAATAATTTAATCGAGACTGATAAACGTTTTCGAATACAGGTCGATGAGATTGAAAAGAAACTAAAAATGTAAAAAACAAAACAGGTTCACAATTTGAACCTGTTTTTTTTATCTGAATAAATATGCACTACCTGATACTCTGTATCCTCTCATCTACCGGAATCTTTGTTGTATTCAAATTTCTCGACAGAAAAGATGTCCTCCCCTTCCCTGTTATCGTTATCAATTACCTCATCGCCTCCTTGTTTGGTTTTCTGATTAACTCAGCAGATTTTTCATTGAAATCAATCATTTCCCAGCCATGGCTGCCGATTTCATTTTTAATAGGAGTCTTATTTATTGTTTTGTTTTTCGTTATTGCCAGATCTTCCAGGGTTGCCGGAATCTCAGTTACAACAGTAGCCAGCAAGATGTCAGTTGTATTTCCCATTATCTTCTCGATGCTCATTGATTCAAGTGATGTGTTGACGCTTACTAAGCTATTGGCAATAATTATTGCCCTAATAGGTGTGCTTCTTACCGTCTATACGCCAAGCTCGAATTCCGTACTGATGAAGAAGATTACCCTTCCCCTTATACTTTTTATTGGAATGGGAATTGTTGATTCTTTGGTAAAATTTGCACAGCACCAGTATGTTGAAAATTCTGACAAGGCATTATTCAGCGCTGTTCTGTTTTTTATTGCCTTTCTTACGGGAATACTTATTCTGCCGTTCAAGAAAGGAATGATTGGACATTTTAAAAAGGCAGCCACGTGGTTTTGGGGAATTGTATTGGGGATCGTAAATTTCGGATCGATCTACCTTTTAGTATCAGCATTGAACCATGTAAACAACAATGAGATTAGAACGGATAGCTCAGTAATATTTGGACTCAATAACATAGGTATCGTTGGACTGAGCATTCTTGTCGGACTATTGATTTTTTCTGAGAAACTTAAATTAATTAACTGGATTGGCATTGCCCTTTCTGTAGTATCTATACTTTTGTTTACTATTGCGTAGTTATGAAAGAGAGTTACTTCACTATAGAAAAAGAATCGCACGGACTTTTCAAGGACCGTGGAAGTAAATTCTTATCTTTTGCCTATCCTGTCACAACTGAAGATGAGATCAAAAATCATCTTGATAAACTACGAAAAGAATACCACGATGCCAGGCATCATTGCTATGGCTGGAGATTAAACCCAGACAATAGTTTATCTCGTGCGAATGACGATGGTGAACCATCAAATAGCGCAGGAAAGCCAATCCTCAATCAGATTGAATCGAAGAAGCTAAGCAATGTTCTTGTGGTGGTCATAAGATACTTCGGAGGAACTTTACTTGGTGTAGGCGGATTAATAAATGCCTATCGTACTGCGGCGGCTGAGGCACTGGAAAATAACAGAATTATTAAGAAATATATTTATAAATCATACAAAATTAGTTTCCATTATGGCTTAATGAATGCTGTAATGAAAATTATCAAGGAACATGACCTGGAGAATTTCGACCACGAGTTTGAGATGAGTTGTTCCCTGAAAGTTAATATCAGAATTATATTGGCAGAAAAGGTCCTGGATCAATTCAAATTGATTGATGGATGTGAGCTCGAAGAACTCGATTTATAATATTTATAAATATGTTATCAACATTATAAAAATCAAAAGTTGTCAATTGTATATTTGTAACTAAATATTTATTACCACATGAAGCATCCATTCAATTTTTTCTGGTAAAGGAATGGCTATGATAAGGAAGATCCATGTGAACATTAAAAATCAATTATCTCCACATGAAAAATAAGAGTTTAGTTTCCATCTATGATTTCACAAAGGACGATTACTTGAAGATTCTGGATCTTGCTGCTGAGTTTGAAAAGAATCCAACGCAGGAAATACTGAATGGATATGTAATTGCCACCCTGTTTTTTGAGCCCTCGACAAGAACACGCCTAAGTTTTGAAAGCGCAGTAAATCGCCTGGGTGGAAAGGTAATTGGATTTTCTGATTCCACATCAACCAGTGCTGCCAAGGGTGAGTCACTTCGTGATACTATTCGTATCGTGAGTAACTATAGTGATCTCATCGTTATGAGGCATCCGCTTGAGGGAAGCGCAAGATTAGCCAGTGAATTTGCTACTGTCCCGATTGTTAATGCCGGCGATGGAGCCAATCAGCATCCCACGCAAACCTTACTGGATATGTTCTCAATTCAGAAAACACAGGGAACACTTGACAACCTGAACATCTTCCTTGTCGGCGACCTGAAGTACGGCCGTACTGTGCACTCCCTGCTGATGGCTATGTCGGAATTCAATACAACATTCTATTTTGTCTCTCCCGACGAATTGAGAATGCCTGAAGAATATAAAATACTTTTGGATAAAAAGGGATTGAAATATCATGAGTTCCGTGATTTTAAAGAGACTGTTGAAGATGCAGATATCATTTATATGACCCGGGTGCAGCAGGAAAGATTTACTGATCCTATTGAATATGAAAGAGTGAAAAATGCGTTTATCCTTGAAAAATCAATGATAGAAAATTCAAGGGAAAATATGAAAGTGCTTCATCCCCTTCCACGCGTCAATGAAATTGCGTTGGATGTTGATGATACTCCACAGGCCTACTATTTTCCACAAGCTCTGAATGGCGTTTATACACGTCAGGCGATTATAACTTCAATTTTGGGACTCAAATAATACTACAATGAAAGACAAACAACTGAGCGTTAGCGCCATTAAAGAAGGAACAGTAATAGACCATATTCCAGCAGGAAGCCTCTTTAAAGTAATATCAATTTTGAAGCTAGACAAACTGGATACAATGGTGACATTCGGAAATGGTTTTGAAAGTAAACAATTAGGTAAAAAAGGAATCATCAAGTTATCCAACGTTTTCTTTGATACTGAAGACATAAATAAAATTGCTCTTGTAGCTCCTTCTGCTAAACTTAATATAATCAGGAACTTTGAAGTGGTAGAAAAAATGAAGGTAGAAATACCCGATGAGATAACTGGCATTATTAAATGTGTAAACCCAAAGTGCATTACAAATAGTGAAACTGTTACCACTAAGTTCACAGTTATCTCAAAAGAGAAAGTTCAACTCAAGTGTCACTATTGTGAAAAGATAACGAGCCAGGCAAACCTCAATATGGTCTGACAAGTATAAAGGAAAAGGGAAAAAGGAAAAAGTAACGACCACTTTTTCCTTTTTCCCTTTTCCTTTTTCCTTTTTCCCTGGTCCTTGTCTACCGAATTCTATCAGCTGCTTTTATAAGCAGTTCATCTTTTTGTATTCCTTTAAATGCCAGGAACAATAAGACCAGCATTATTGGTGGTATCACTAAGCGCCATTGAAAAACAAACTGCAGACCATCAAAATTATGCATGATGTAACTTACATAATAGTATGACAATCCAATCAAGCCAATATTAAATATCATAAGAAAGATTGTCAATCTTATCTGTCTTGGCCTGTTCTTGTATGAAAAGATTGTCAAAAAAGACAAGAGGGCTGATATAGCAAGCATTACAGTAACCGGCCAGGTAGAAACAGCAAGTTTCTCACCCTGCAGATCGAATGCACCGTGATGCTTGAAATAGATCCCCCCTTCTTCCAGGTTAATAAATGCAAGAGGGCCTGTGAACAATAGAACTGACAAAACAAAAACTATTAGCAGATATAAAGACTGTCTGCGTTGAATCATCTTAATCCAGTTTTAATTGTTCCCTAAAATTAATGGCAAGCCCTCGTCTCCACCTCCAATAACTATTACCTTGGTATTTGGAGATTTTGCAAGCTCAATTGTTGCATCGATACCTTTCTGAGTTAATATTCTGTCAGATAAAGATGCGGTAATAATCTTGTTGTAATCAGCAATACCTTGTGCTTCAATTCTCTTTTTGTCTGCTTCACTTTTTGCTTTTTCGAGTGTATACTGATAGGTAAGTGCAGCTTGCTGTTCCTCTAATTTAGTCTCAATAGCATTCTTGATCGTTTCAGGAAGGATAATTGAACGAATGAGCAAATCTTTCATCGTAATATCTTTAGCTGCCAATGCCAATCTAGCCGCCTCAATAATATCATCCTCTACCTGGGCTCGTTTTGTAGAATATATCTCCTCTGCAGTATATCTGCCAGTTACCGCTCTTACAGCAGATCTAACATTTGGAATAACCATAACAGATACATAGTCTTGTCCAATATTTTCGTGTAGGTATCCAATCTTATTGTACATAGGATTGAAGATCACTGTCACATCCACTTTGAGTGACAGACCACCTTTATCCAGTACATCCATCTGTTCTTCACTTTTTTGCTCTTTGACATCATACTTGATAATATCATTCCAGGGAGCAACAACATGGAAACCAGGAATAATGATATTCTCTTTATCCAGTCCGCCGGCAAATTTCTTAAAAATTACAGCGCGTTCACCTGGTCTGATAGTATAAAACATTTTGCTTCCAAAAAGGAGCAATAGAACCAAAACAATTGCCCCGGTTACAACCAAAACTTGTGTTTTCTTATTCATAATTATTTTTTTTAAGTGATATTTATTTTCAGATCATTGTTTAAATAAACATATCAATTGTTTATAACGCCTTGAAGGCAGCTACAAAAATACATTAAATTTGCAGAGTAACTAAGTTTTAATGAAAAAGGAACATCTTTCAAAATCGGAGCTGGTACTCACACCAGATAAAAGTATATACCACCTGCATCTAAAACCAGATCAGATTGCTGACATAGTATTTCTGGTTGGTGATCCGGGAAGAGTACAAATCATGTCATCATTGTTTGATTCAGTTGAACACAGAATTGAGAATCGTGAGTTTGTAACACACACAGGGTATTACAGAAAGAAGCGAATCTCTGTGGTTTCAACAGGAATCGGTACAGACAATATTGATATCGTGGTTAATGAATTAGATGCCCTGGTCAATATTGATTTTGACACCAGGGAAGTGAAAAAGGAAAAGAAATCACTCAAACTCATTCGAATTGGAACCAGCGGTGCCATGCATGCTGAAATAGAACCAGGTTCTGTCATTGTTTCAGATATTTCATGTGGATTAGACAATCTGCTGCATTACTACAAAGGTTTGCATGAGATTTCCGACACAGCCATGGGTGATAGTTTTATGAAGCACATGAGTTGGAACAAGGAAAACTCCAATCCCTACTTCATTCATGCCTCAAATGATCTTGTTTCCCTGTTAAATGGAAAGGCATTTTTCCATGGGATCACGCTCTCTGCCCCTGGATTTTATGCGCCACAAGGTAGGTCCTTACGAATGGCTATTGCTGATCCGGATTACATTGAGAAAGTAAGTAGCTTCAGGTACAATAATTTACGAATCAATAATTTTGAAATGGAGGGTTCAGCATTGTGTGGATTATCAAAGATACTTGGCCACCAAGCAGTAACAATCTGCATTGCCCTTGCAAACCGAATTACAGGCCGCTTTATTACTGAATATCAACCCATGGTAAAAGTATTACTTCAAGATGTTCTGGATAAAATTTGCAGCATAGATGAGTAGCATCTCTTCTGAAATACAGGCATTGATTACTCTTCTTGATGATCCTGACGGATCAATACATAATTGCGTTATTGAGCGTCTGGAAGAAATTGGAGAAGAAGTAATAAAACCACTTGAAAAATCATGGGAATCTACCTTGTCTCCGCCGGCGCAGTCGCGGATTGAAGACATTATAAGAAACATACAACACAATACCATTCGAATCGATATGCAGCAATGGATTGATACCGGGGGAGAAAATCTATTATTCGGAGCATACCTATTGGCTAAAATTCAATATCCTGAACTCGAATATGAACATTTAAATATGCAAATTGAAGCGCTTCGCTCGCAGATATGGCTGGAATTGAATGATCATTTAACTGCCCTTGAAAAAGTCAAGGTGATCAATTATTTTCTTTTCACCATACATAAGTTCAGCCGAAGCAGCAGAGGTATGACAATGCCTCAGCTTTTTTTTATTAATCATGTACTGGATACTCATAAAGGAAGTCCGGTTATCCTTGGCATTATTTATGCCGAAATTGCGTCCAGACTTGATCTCTCCATTAAAGGTGTAAATTTGCCAATGAATTTTGTGTTGTGCTATCATGATCCCGGCTATCTTGATGATCCTGATGGAGTAATGTTTTACATTCATCCATACAGTAACGGTGATATTCTTGGTAGAAACGAACTGGAATATTTCTTAACTGAGCAGAAAATTGACATGAAACCGGCGTACTTAAAACCATGTACTCACATTGACATACTTATCCGTTTGGCTGAAAACCTGATATATGCATATACCAGTTCAAAAAAGGAAGAGAAAACTGCAATTTTAAAAGAGATGCGTGATATGCTTTGGGAAAGACGATCAAATCAAACCTGGTAATACTCTTTGTACCAATTAATAAACTTACTTATCCCCTCTTCGATCGATGTATCTGGCTTATAATTGTAATTCGAGACAAGTGCATCCACATCAGCCCAGGTTTTCTCCACATCACCTGCTTGTATGGGCACTAAGATTCTCTCTGCCTCTTTGCCAGTTGCTTTTTCTATGGCATCTATAAAATCCATCAGTCGAACCGGATTGTTATTACCAATATTATACAAGCGATAAGGAGCTGTTGAAGATGAAGGATCAGGCATGGCTGAATTCCATTCTGCATTTCCGACAGGTGGGTTTTCTACCATACGGCTTATTCCTGTGACGATATCATCTACATAGGTAAAGTCTCGTTCCATCTTACCATGGTTAAATACCTCGATAGGCCTACCTTCAAGAATGGCTTTTGTAAAAATAAACAGTGCCATATCCGGGCGCCCCCATGGTCCATATACAGTAAAGAAACGAAGTCCAATTGTAGGTATACCAAATAGGTGGCTGTAAGTATGTGCCATCAGTTCGTTACTCTTCTTGCTTGCTGCGTATAAGCTTACTGGGTGATCAACATTAGAACTAACAGAGAAGGGCATGGTTGTATTCAGTCCGTATACGCTACTACTGCTGGCATAAATTAAATTTTCCACCGGGTGAAATCGGCAAGCTTCAAGAATATTCAGGAAACCTGTAATATTACTTCCAATATAAACTTCTGGATTAGTAAGACTGTATCTCACTCCTGCCTGGGCTGCCAGGTTTATAACAACATCGAATTTCTCATCGGAAAACAACTTATCGATGCCTTCTTTATCTTCCAGCTTTAATTGTATGAACTGGTAATTATCATTTGTCGAGCTGTGTACGATCTTTCCATACGAAACATCTTCCTCTGCTACACCGGCATGCTTCAGTCGGGAATATTTCAATGAAAGCTCATAGTAATTATTAACTTCATCCAGGCCTGTTACCTGGTGTCCTTCATCAAGCAATTTATTTGCAAGGTGAAACCCTATGAATCCTGCAGTTCCGGTAATAAGGATCTTCTTCATTGTTCTTTAACCAGATGAGGCATGCCTCATCTTTTACAAAAAGCTTCGATTATTATTCTTTTTCATCCTTCCCCTCTACCTATTTCGCGTAATTCACAGCCCGGGTTTCCCTGATAACTGTTATTTTCACCTGTCCCGGATAGGTCATCTCATCCTGAATCTTCTTGGCTATATCGTAGGAGAGTTTGTCTGCATCTTTATCGCTTACCTTCTCACTTCCAACAATAACTCGTAATTCACGACCAGCTTGAATAGCATAGCTCTTAATTACACCTGGGTATGATAAGGCCATGGATTCAAGTTCTTTCAAGCGCTTGATATATGATTCAACCACTTCTCTCCTTGCTCCCGGCCTGGCACCTGAAATAGCATCACAAACCTGGACAATCGGAGAAATAAGAGAGGTCATTTCAGTCTCATCATGATGAGACCCAATGGCATTGCAAACTTCTGGCTTTTCTTTGTACTTCTCAGCCAATTTCATTCCGAAAATTGCGTGTGGTAGTTCCGGCTCATCATCAGGTACTTTTCCAATATCATGCAATAGTCCGGCACGCCTGGCAATCTTGGCATTGAGACCAAGTTCTGAAGCCATAATAGCACAAAGGTTTGCTACCTCTCTTGAGTGCTGAAGAAGGTTCTGTCCATACGATGAGCGGTATTTCATTTTACCTACCATTCTTGTTAATTCAGGGTGTAAACCATGAATTCCAAGGTCAATAGCTGTTCTTTTACCTGTTTCAATGATCTCTTCTTCAATCTGCTTCCTTGTTTTTTCAACCACCTCTTCAATTCTTGCAGGATGAATCCTGCCGTCGGTAACGAGTTGGTGCAGCGCCAGTCGTGCAATTTCACGACGCACTGGATCAAATCCCGAAAGAATAATGGCTTCAGGAGTATCATCTACGATCACTTCAATACCAGTAGCAGATTCCAGGGCACGAATATTCCGTCCCTCGCGACCTATGATACGGCCCTTCATTTCATCTGAATCGATATGGAAGACTGTGACAGCATTTTCAATAGCGCTTTCGGCAGCCACCCTCTGGATGGTTTCGATAACTACTTTTTTGGCATCCTTGTTGGCGGTCAATTTTGCTTCATCCATAATATCGTTGATAGATGACATGGCCTCAGTTCTGGCCTCTTCTTTCAACGATTCCACCAACTGCTTGGTGGCTTCTTCTGCAGAAAGCCCGGAAATAGTTTCCAGCTGCTCAACCTGCATTCTATGTGATTTCTCCAGCTCTTCTTTACGCTTTTCGATCAAGTCAAGCTGGTTTGTAAGGTTACCGCGAATTGCTTCTGTATCGCTAAGTTCTTTTCTAAGTTCATCCTCCTTTTGTGTAGCAGTATACTCTTTCTGCTTAATCGCAGATTCTCTCTGCCCAATCCTGTTATCCTTCTCGTTGATCATTTTTTCATGATCAGCTTTCAATTGGAGAAATTTTTCTTTTGCCTGCAGCATTTTCCTCTGCTTTATCATCTCTGCTTCCTGCTCGGCATCTTTTATGACATTACTTCCCTTCCTTTTTATCGATGCGGTACACACAAAATACGTCGCCACTATTCCTATTATCAATGTGCTTCCTCCAGCCAAAAAGTACCCCATCAAAGGAATCTGTAACACCACCTGGCTTATTAACAGTTCCATAATTTCTAATTTTTAGGTATAAAAAAACCCGCATATTCCTTCAAGATTTTATAAAACCCCTATAAGGCATTTAAGGAGTCGCCGTCTCTTGTCGAGTTTCCACTGATCCCGATAAATCGTGATTTCCGGCGAACCGAAATTGTGGCCTGCTCTTCAAGCTCCGAGCTTTACTCCAATTTTATAAATGTTGAGTTTCAAAAATAATTTGAAGAAACAATGCGGGCAAAGTCTTAATATGTAAAGAACGCTATTACTCTTCTTTCAGTAAGATATCCAACTCCTCATTCAATACTTTTAAATCTTCCTCCAAAGATACTATATTTTGCTTTGATTCGCAATCTAAAAGCTGAATCACAAATTGTAAAGCTGCCATGGCTAAAAAATCCTGAGAATCTTTATCAGTATACCTCTGCTTATACTGTAAAAGCTTATCATTAATCAGTTTGGCCGCTTTCCTGATTTTCTCCTCGTCTCGCCTTTCTATTTTTAAGGGATAGTATCTTTCTGCAATCTGCACCTTTATGGGTAACTTCTCTTCCATCTATCCCTGTTATCTGTTTAAAAGAGCAATACACTTATCTATTTCCCGCACAATTTTGTTTATCCGCAATTTGGCATCCTGCGACTCCTCGCTCTCTGCCGAAAAAGCTTTTGCAAGCTTCAGCGTATTGTTTTGCTTTCTCAGTTCGTTTAACTCTTCTTTCTGTTCTCGTAATTTATCTCCCAGTTTATTATTCTCCGCTTCCAGTTCCAGGTTGCTGTTCTTATGCTCCACCAATCGTTCCCTCAGCGACTGAAACTTTTGCTTTAAATCATCAATTATATAAACCTGATCGACGCTCATTAAACAGAGGTGTTATATTACAAATATAAGACTGTTTTCGATAAATAAAAACGCTTTACTGTTAATGATTATCAGATAAATGTATACTTGGGTCCTTTTTTCAATAAGAATAATGCTTTAATGGCTACTGTATAAAATACTTGACCTGTATAGATAATATTCCCTGGTTCATAAAATTTCTTTCACTCGTTGATAATAAATGATAGTTTTGCATGAAAAATTGTAGAAGATTTATGAAGAAAATTATTTTATTGGTATTCCTGCTGGGAGTATCATTTATGGCAAAAGCACAAAATGGAACAGACTTCAGATCACCATTGGACATCCCGCTTTTTTTATCAGGGAATTTTGGTGAGTTAAGATCCAATCATTTTCATTCCGGGATAGATATCAAGACCCAGGGAACAACAGGTCATAAAGTTTATTCTATTGAGGATGGATATGTTTCAAGAATTAAAATCCAGGGAGGTGGATATGGCCATGCACTTTACATTGCTCATCCAAACGGATATACAAGTGTTTATGGTCACCTGTCAGCATACAACGAGGCAATTACTGCTTATGCCAGGAAGGTTCAGTATCAGTTGGAATCTTTTGAGGTGGACCTGTATTTGAAACCCGGTGAATTCCCAGTTAAGAAAGGAGAAATCGTTGCCCTATCTGGAAATACCGGTAGCTCTGCAGGCCCTCATCTTCATTTTGAGATCAGAAAAACATCGAATCAACACCCAGCTAATGCCTTGCTGTATCATTTTCCAATAAAGGATGATATAGCTCCAAAATTTACTCAATTGGTAATCTACCCAAGAGGAGAAAATGCCCAGGTGCAACAGGGATATGACGATGTAGCATTTGGCCTGGTAGACTCGGGAGATGGATACAAAATAAAAGACAATTCCATTATCCTCGGCTTTGGAAAAATTGGCTTTGGCGTTGAAGTATATGACTACCTGAATGGAACAAGAAATCGTTGCGGGGTATATACCCTTGAACTTTTAGTAGATGGGGAAACTCACTTCATGACTGAGATGGGGGAATTCTCTTTCTCAGAGAGCAGATTCATCAATGCACATATTGACTACGCATTCAAAAATGAAACCAAAAGAAGTGTACAACGGCTCTACAAGTTGCCTTACAATGACCTGAGCATATATAAATATGTAAATGGTGATGGGCTGATTGATATAAGAGACACCCTGTCACATGAAGTATCGATAGTTGCAACAGATGCATATGGAAATCAATCTGAAATAAATTTCAATCTTAAGGGAACCGGAGTACCTCAAAGAATGGCCAGCAGGAAGAGTCCATCTACAGTTCTCTTACCATACAATGCAGAAGGGGGATTTGCCGACAGGGATATTAATTTATCATTCCCTGCTTACAGTTTTTATGAAGATATTCCATTTACTTACTTGCGCACAGGTGGACTCCCCGAAACAGCATCAGATATATTCCAGGTGCATTCAAAATCAACGCCGGTTCACAAGCGAATTAAACTCTCTTTGAAACCACCTTCAGACCTCAGCATGTATAAAGAGAAAATCTGTATGGTTACTGTGAATGATGACAATGAAATAGCTTGCGTGGGAGGCAGCTATGAGAATGGATATGTAACAGCTGAAGTTCGAAGCTTCGGAAAGTACGCCATAGCAATTGATACAGTTGCACCAGGCATTACTGCACTAAATCTGCATGCAGGTAAAACTATTACCACTGAGCCCGGTCTAAGGTTTGTCATCAAGGATAATCTCTCAGGAATTTCGAGTTATAAAGCTTATCTTGACAATAATTGGGTTCTGATGCAGTATGATCCTAAAAACGAGCTGCTTGTGTATACCTTTGATGATGACAGGATCAGTAGCAACAGCAATCATGAGCTCGAGTTATATGTTGAGGATAACAAGGGAAATAAAGCATTCTATCATACCACATTTTTCAGATAATTGATACTGGAAAAAACTTCATACCTGGTACTTGGACTGATGTCCGGCACATCGCTCGACGGTGTCGACCTGGCATTGTGTGAATTTAATTTTAAAGGCAAGTTTCGAACATTCGAAATTGCAGAAGCCACTACCCTGCCCTACAATTCTACGCTCAGCAAAAAATTGAAAGAATGTATAAATTACGATGACAAAGAACTGGCTTTACTAGATATTGAGGTGGGAGAGTTCTTCTCAGAAGTTATCAACTCATTTTTGGCAGGGAGAGAAAATCTTCCTCAACTTATTGCTTCACACGGACATACTGTATTTCACAGGCCGGAAGAGGGCTTAACACTGCAAATCGGGAATGGTGAAGTAATGGCTGAAAAAACCGGGATTACAGTTGTAAACGATTTCAGGAGTCAGGACGTACTTCTAGGCGGACAGGGAGCTCCACTGGTTCCAGTGGGAGACAGGGATTTGTTTTACGCTTACGATTTTTGTCTGAACCTGGGAGGGTTTGCAAACATCTCATACAATGATAGTGATTCTTCAGAACGAATTGCATGTGATATCTCGGCTTGTAATATGGCTTTTAATCATCTTAGTCAGAAGCTTGGACAGCCATATGACAGTAACGGTTTGCTGGCGCGAGGCGGAGATATTGACAGCGAGCTTTTGGACCAGCTTAATAACTTGAACTATTATAAATTGCCTGCCCCAAAATCACTTGGGAAAGAGTGGTTTGTGGATCAGTTTTTACCAATACTTGAATCTTCTGAATTGAATATTTTTGATAAACTGGCCACAACTACGGAGCACATAGCAATGCAAATTGCAAAATTTATCAATGTTGCCAGGCAAGCAGAATCGAAATTACTTATCACAGGAGGTGGAGCTTATAATTCATTCCTGATTGAGCGAATAAGAAACACCTGTGATATAAGTATGATTCTGCCCAGGAATGAGATTATTGAATATAAAGAGGCACTGATTTTTGCCTATCTTGGCATTTTGAGAATCAGAAATGAAGTAAATGTACTTTCTTCTGTTACAGGAGCAAGAGAAGACAGTTCTTCAGGAGTAATACATTGCAAAAATTAAGATACATGGAAAATTTTATTTCATATAATCCCACAAATCTGCATTTCGGCAAAGACGTAGTGAATGAACTCGGAGCTATAGCAGCATCAACAGGGAGAAAAGCACTGTTGGTTTATGGTGGTGGATCTGTCTTGAGAAATGGTAGTTACCAGGATACAGTCAATCAGCTGAAAGCAAACAACATTGATATCATTGAGTATAGTGGCATTAAACCAAATCCATTGGTAAAAAGTGTTGATGAAGCTGCTGAGTTAGGATTGAAAGAAGGCGTTGATATGGTAGTCGCTGTTGGTGGAGGAAGCGTTATTGATTCAGCCAAGATAATTGCTGTTTGTATTTCAGACAAAGTGAAAGGATGGGAAATAATGACAGGTGCGCATGAGCCAAAAGCTACAATTCCCCTTATATTAGTTTTAACTCTTGCTGCCACAGGAACAGAGATGAATCCAACTGCAGTGCTGCAAAATCCGGAATCAGATGATAAGAGGGGCTTCAGGCATCCTGTAATGTTTCCTAAACATTCATTCCTTGATCCTGGATATACGAAATCAGTACCTCCGGATTATACGGCTTATGGTATTGTTGATTTAGTAGCTCATTCTTTAGAAGCATGGTTTGGAGCTGGTCATGCTCCACTATCAGACAAATTCGTATTAGCCATCATAAAGGAAGCGCTGGAGATAGGCCCTAAATTGATGAAGGACCTTGAGAATTATGAACTGAGGGCAAGAATAATGTGGGCAGCAACCAATGCATTAAACGATGTCACCATGCATGCGCGCAAATCCGGTGACTGGGGTGTTCATGGCTTAGGTCATATATTATCATACTTGTATGACACTGCTCATGGAGCAACTCTTTCTATTATTTATCCTGCCTGGATGAAGCATATTGCACTTCGTGCCCCGGATCGAATCATTGAACTGGGCAGTGCCCTGTTTGGGGTCAATTCTGTCTCAGCAACAGTGAAAGAATTTGAAAAGTTCTTTATTGAATTAGGAAGCCCCATAAGAGCAAATGAAGCAGGAATAAACAAAGAAAAAAGTAGTGAGATACTTGAACTTATGAGAAAACATAAAGTATCTGGAATGCATCATTCCCTCGATGAGTCTGACAGGAAGGCCATTGTAGAAATGATGATGGTATAAAATCGAAAAAGGCAGATCGGGAGATCTGCCTTTTTTCTATCTAACTAAAACTACCAACTAAACTACTAACTAATATCTTAAATTTTGTTCTATTTACCTTTTAAAATCTGCTGCTATTAAAATGAACTGCAAATTTGATAGTACAAAAATACGTTCTATTCTTCTAAGGAAAATTAAGTAATTGTTAATTTTAGATTAAACTATTATTCATTCATATATTGGCATCAAACCCAAAAAAATTTAAATTTTCTTATGTTATAAAAATAATTTCTTGTTTGTTCTGATGAAAAATAGAATCTTTATCCCCGATTTAAAAATCACCTTACGTATATAAGTATCTTAATTAAATATATTCTTATGAAAAAGATTTTGACATTCGTTCTCGCTCTTGGATTATTAGCCGTGCATGTAGATATGAGATCCTGCACAAATTTCCTGGTTACCCCTGGCGCTTCAGTTAATGGATCTTCGATGATTACATACGCAGCAGATGCTCATGTGTTATATGGAGAATTATATTTTACTCCGGCTGCTAAGTATAAGCCAGGTTCGATGTTGAAAGTTTACGAGTGGGATACACATAAATACCTCGGGAAAATAAAACAAATTTCACAGACTTATTCTGTTATCGGTAATATGAATGAGCACCAGGTGGCTATTGGAGAAACTACATACGGTGGTCGTTCCGGACTTGTTGATACTACAGCAATAATTGATTATGGTAGTTTGATGTACATAACCCTTCAACGAGCTAAGAGTGCGCGTGAGGCCATAAATATAATGGGTGAGTTGGTTGACACTTACGGATACTATAGTTTAGGAGAATCTTTCTCTGTTAGTGATGCCAATGAAGTGTGGATCATGGAATTGATTGGAAAAGGAATGGATATTGAAGACGGCGTTAATAAGAACAAAGGTGCTGTATGGGTTGCAGTAAAAATACCTGATGGTTACGTTTCCGGTCATGCAAACCAGGCACGCATCCGCCAGTTTCCTCTCAACGATCCTGATAATTGTTTATATGCTCCAGATGTAATTTCGTTTGCAAGAGAACAAGGATTTTATGAAGGAAGCGATGAAGATTTTAGTTTTTCTGACACGTATGCGCCAATTAGTTTTGGTGGAGCAAGATTTTGTGAAATAAGAGTATGGTCATTTTTTAAGGATGTGAGCGACGATATGGATCAGTATTTTGCTTATGCCAGTGGTCATGAACTTGATAACAGGATGCCTTTATACATTAAGCCAAACAGAAAAATTTCTAATCACGACTTAATGAATTTCATGCGTGACCACCTTGAAGGTACAGAACTTGATATGACGAAAGATCCCGGTGCAGGCCCATTCGGTCTCCCCTATCGCTGGCGCCCGCTCTACTGGGAAGTTGACGGACAGCAATATTGCAATGAAAGAGCAACAGCAACGCAGCAAACCGGATTTTCTTTTATAGCAGAATCACGCGCCGATATGCCTGATATGATTGGTGGAATCTTTTGGTTCGGTATTGATGATGCGGCTTCTACAGTTTACGTACCAATGTATTGCGGAATGAACGAGGTGCCTGAATCATATGCAGTTGGCAATGGCGATATGCTGACTTATTCAGACAATTCTGCTTTCTGGGCATTCAATTTCGTATCCAATTTTTGCTACCTCAGGTATAATATAATGATGGAAGATGTTAAAAAGAAACAGCAGCACCTGGAATTGAAATTCATCGAAAAAGTAAAGCTTATTGATGCAGAAGCAATGAGATTACATGAGAATAGTCCAAAGAAAGCACGCAAATACATTACCGAGTTTTCCGTAAATGCAGGAAACCACACTGTTGATGTATGGAAGGAACTTGGACAATATCTTCTTGTAAAATATATCGATGGAAATATCAAGAAAGAAGAGGACGGAAAATTCCTGCGTAACCCCTACGGTTACCCTGTTGGTCCGAGTCAGCCAGGATACTCCGAAGATTGGAAGAAAGAGGTTGTAAAAGGAACGGGTGAGAAGTTGTTGGTGCCAGAGGGCGGCGGACATTAGGAACCCTATCCCCTTGCTGAAGCAAGGGACTTCCCCTTGAGAAGGGGAAGAGGTAAATGGCAACTTTTTGCAGTTAGTAAAACAACTTTAGTCACTTTAGTTCACTCTGGGTTTCAACTTTAGGCACTCGAAGTACTCAAAGTACTCAAGGCACTTAATTTGTTAACAACTACTATTAAATTAATAAAATATTTTCTATCTTTGCACCCTGTAAAATTATAGGGAAAATACACTAAAGATTTTTGAGCAATGGACTTAATGAAAGTGGTAAAAGAAAATTACGCAGTAGCTACTGAATTACCAGACTTTAGCGCAGGTGATACAATTACTGTACATTATAAAATTAGAGAAGGAAATAAAGAGAGAATTCAGCAATACAGGGGTACTGTTTTGCAGAGAAGAGGAGCAGGACATACTGAGACTTTTACAGTGCGTAAAATGTCAGGTAACGTAGGTGTTGAAAGAATCTTCCCTACCGCATCTCCTTTTATCGATAAAATTGAAATTAACAAAAAAGGTCATGTACGTCGCGCCCGTATCTTCTATCTTCGTGGATTAACTGGCAAGCGCGCCAGGATCCAGGAAAAGAAATTCTAAGAACTTATTTAGTTGGACTAGTAGCTCAACTGGATAGAGTACCTGACTACGGATCAGGAGGTTGGGGGTTCGACTCCTCTCTAGTTCACAACTAATAGAAGCTGTCAAATTTTGGCAGCTTTTTTTTGTTGTTATTAATTTGTTGAAAATCAAACCATTCTGTCCTACGGTATGTTTAACTTTTAAATGAAACATTATGAAAAAATTTATTGTGATGTACCGTGCCCCTATTGCTATGATGGAACAGGCAGCCAACACTTCTACTGAAGACGGGACATCCTCACCTGGGTTGGGATGCTTCTTGTGATATTGAGATTCACCAATCAATGCCTATGCCGGGGCAATAGGGTATTAGAAATTCCGAATTTTATTTTTTTAATTTAGACGGAAAGATATCATACTTTTTCTTGAAGCACTTTGAAAAATAGCCTGCATCGTTAAACCCGCATTTAATAGCTACCTCAGATACTGACATTGATCCCTTCTTTAGCATTATATAGGCTTGTTTTAGACGAATGCTGCGCATAAACTCTGTTGTTGAAAGTCCTGTAATGCTTTTAAGCTTGGTATGTAGTAAGGTCCGACTTACATTCATATTTGAGCAAAACATATCTACATCGAATTTAACCTCATCCAGGTGCTCATGCACAACATTGACCGCCCGGGAAAGAAATTTTTCATCTTTTTCAGAACAAACCACTTCGTCATAACGAATATCATATTCATCACTGAACCTTCGAATCAATTCTCTTCTGAATGACAATATCGATTCTATCTTCAAGACCAATTCCTCATGCTTGAAAGGTTTGGCCAGGTAAGAAACAGCACCCTTCATGTAACCTTTTAACTCTATATTTTTCTCGGCAGCAGCTGTAAGTATTATGATTGGGATATGAGATGTCAGTATATTTGCCTGTAAGGACTCAATTACTTCAAAACCATTCATTTCTGGCATCATGATATCGCATATAATCAGCGAAAGTTCTTGTTGTACCACCATGGATAAGGCCTGCTTTGGACTGCTGGTTATGATTGTGTTATATTCTGAATCCAAACTATCCTTGAGCATAGTTAGCAGATCTTCATTGTCATCGATGATTAAAATGTGTGGTCGATTTTCCTCTTTAATCATTGTCTTAGCAACAGATTCACGATGAATTATATTATCGTACGCTCCTTCTGCCTGAAGATTTATCCCATGAAGTATCTGCTCCTTACCGGGCTTATCTATTGGAAATTCAACTTTGAAGATTGATCCCAAACCAAGCTCTGACTCAAGCTCAATAGTACCTCCCATCTGTTTAACCATTCCTGCAGTATAAGCTAATCCAATACTTTTCTCACTCAAATTTGCACCTTCATCATTGTTAAAATGCTTTTGGATTTCATTGAGCAACTCCCCATGGATTCCCGGTCCTGTATCTTTCACAAGCAACACGCATGTTGTCCTGTCCTTTTCATCTACAGAAACTTCTACATAGACACTCCCATTACTCTTGTTAAACTTAAACGCATTGGACAACAGGTTATAGATTACCCGTTCCAATTTTTCAGGATCAAAATATCCCAGGATATCACTTTGAATAATTTTTTTAGTATAGCTTAGTTGGTTCGCTTCTGCCCAGTTATCAAACATGCTGCATGTATTTGCCGCGAACTGAAGGATGGGTTGTTTTTTTACCTCAAGGGGCTTAAAACCGGACTCCAGCTTTCCATAATCCATAAAATCATTGACAAGTTTGCTTAAATTATCGGAATTATTCTGGATGGTTTGCAACTTGTCTTCTACATCCTTATCCACGCTAAATTTTGTGAGAATATTTGAAATCGTACCTCCAATAATGGTTAAGGGAGTCCTGAATTCGTGTGAGATATTCAAAAAGAAACGCATTTTTTGGTCATTCAACACTTTTTGATTGTCCTTTTCATAACGCTCAAGAGACAGGAAGTTTTTTTCATTTTGCCTTCTTAAAAATTCCCGCCTCGCATATAGAAAGATCAGCATCACCAGGATAGCATAGAATACATAAGCATATGCTGTTTGCCAAACGGCAGGTTTTCTATAAATATTTATAACAGAAGGTGGCCCGTATATTAGCCCATCTGAGACCGGTCGCACTTCAACTTTATGCCATCCTTTTGATAAATTTGAAAATGTAACAAGGCGGTTACTCAGCATTTGATCCCAATTCCCTTTTTTACCGGAAATCCTAATCTCATAATTTAAGTCCCTTGATTGAGTGTAAGCTAAAGTGGAAAATTCAAGAGATAAAAAAGTCTGATAAGATTTCAGTCGCAATATGTCCTGCTTGTTATCCATGTACAGCGTATGAAGAGTGGTCTTATCATCTCCAACAACGGTGTAGCTGGTGAATAAAACTTCAGGAATTCTGTGCACATAATTCTTTAGTTTAACAGGATCGAATGATATCAATCCATTGTAGGTTCCAAAAAACATCTGGTTGTCAGAAGTTTTAAAGGCCGAATTGAAATTAAACTGGTTTTCAGGCAACCCATCATACATATTGTATTTCTTCAACAACTCCCCATCTTCAGTAAAACAACTAAGACCATTTGTGGTACTCACCCAATAGGAACCAGCGTCATCAATTAATACCGACCTGAATTCTGTAATACCTTTGCTGGTAAGAATACAATCCAGGGATTTATTGTCGCAGGAAAACATATACAATCCGGAAGTACAGGTGATGGCAAATCTTTGTTTTCCGATATCGGTAATAGATGAGATATTCTGCATCTCATAAAACTCATCTTCCCTTGAAAAGTTTGTTATCACATCATTCTCCAGGTCACAATAGTATAATCCATTCCTCAGTGTTCCTGCCAATAATTCATTATCAGATACACATTTTAGTGTATAAACCATCCTATTCGCAAAAATTTCTTCCTTATATGCATAGATATCCCTCGTTTTCAGGTCAAGAATATAGATACCATCAACGGCTCCAACATATATCTTTTCATCGCTACTACCAGAGATAGCAAAAATCATTTTGTTTACAAGATATGATTCAACCCTGGCTAACCCTGGTTCCTCTCCGATGAAAGTAATATGATAGCACTCTAATCCCTCGTTGAATGAACCCACCCAAAGTTTATCCCCATCCAGAATCAGGGAATGCACATTTTTATACTCATTCTCTTTTTCAAAAAAGAAGCGCTTAACGGCTCCTGTTTTAAGATTGAGATAATTTAGCCCTCCATCTTCAAGAGCTAACCAGAGGTTGCCAAACTTATCTTCCTGCATCTCTCTAACTACCTTCCCACTTAGATTGTCATCGCTGTTACCCGGGAAATAAATGGCGAACTTATCAAAACTGCTGTTCCAGATGTTGATACCCCCAAAATATGTCCCCACCCACATATTATCAGCCTTGTCCCTGAATATAGAATAGATGGCATTGTCATTCAGTCCCTGGTTTAAAGAAACATCTCTGAACAATTCCTGGGCACTTTCTGTTTTCGGATCGAAAATCACAATTCCGAATTCACCACCTACCCATACTCGTTTTTCATGATCTAACTCAATACAACGAATGTGCTTATCGGCGAAAAATGAATTGTAATTTCTAACAATCTCAAAATCACTGTTCCTGTAATATAGATTGGTAAATGTCGAAAACCAATATCCTCCCTCGCCATCTTTAATTATTCCATTAATATCATGGAAATATGAATCATTCCCAATATCAGATTCCAACAATTTCATATGTTTATCGAAACGAAAAAATCCTTTGCTTGTACCGAGCAAGAGTTCTTCTTTTTCGCTAATTATCATTGCTCTTACGTGTATATTATCTATGCCAGACACATATTGATTGTAATTCTTCCATTGTTTCCCAGCCCTGTCATATTGATAGAGCCCGGCACTTGTACCACAAAAAATATTATTTTCAAACTCAATGAAGCACGCTTCATCTAATAACTGTAGCTTTTTGCTCAATTTAAGTTGATTGCTATGCATGTTATACTCGTAGATTCCTGAAGAAGCAACGGTAAAGAAACCACTGCTTGTTTCAATCATTGCAGAAAATTCCTTTGGAGCAGATGAAATGGAATCTTCCATGGTGGAAATAAGAAAATTGTACCCATCATATCTCGACAATCCACTCCTGGTTCCTACATAAATGTACCCTCCCTCATCCTGAAAAACAAAGCGCGCATGATTATCTGGCAGCCCGTCGTTACTTGTCATATGCAAGAAACGCTGTGCATAAGTACCAGTCAATGTAATAAATAGAAATACTATGGCGTAAAATACTCTCATATAAGCTAAGCCTTCTCCATGCAAATTTAATGATTTCAATGTAGCAAATAATCTGATGCTTACCATGTCAGCAGTACACTTGCATACCTTGTACAAAACTATATGATTAAGTATAAGAAATTGAGTTTTCTGTCATAAAACATGGTATATCAACTGTCTTATTTTCAATTACTTGAACATATGTACCCAACAAATGAACGATCTTCCTGATATCGAGTAGATTGATTTCATAAATTTAAGATATAATGAAGAGAACTAATAAAGATGCCTAAACTATCTTTCATAGTATTCCTTGTGGTGCTGACTTCATGCAATGGATTCAAAGGAAAAGATCAGCTACCTTATCAAAATCCTTTAGCAGTTGAATTTGGAGATCCGTACATTCTTCTTGCGTCTGACGGAAGATATTATATGTATGGCACTGGTGGAGGGGCGATTGATGGATTCAGTGCCTATTCATCAGACAACATGGTGGACTGGAAACATGAAGGACAGGTCTATAGAGGTAATACAGAAAATTCATGGTCGCTTAAGAATTTCTGGGCGCCCGAGGTCTATGAAAAAAACGAAAAATTCTATTTGCTTTTTAGTGCAGATTGGAGATACAATCCTACTAACGAATTAGAAAATTTTCGTATTGGTGTTGCAGTGGCTGATTCTCCCACCGGGCCATTTGAAGATATGTATGACCATCCGCTGTTCGATCCCGGTTATCCCATTATTGATGCAAACCTTCTTTTCGAAGGAGATAAAACTTATTTATATTATTCCCGATGCTGTTATAAGAACCCGGTTGAAAGCGACGCTGCTGAATGGGCGAGAAATGAAAATCTGTTTGAAGAAATTGAGGAAAGCTGGATATACGGAGTTGAAATTTCTCCTGATTTTGATACCATCATTGGAGAACCTGAACTAATTTTGCGCCCCCCGGTAAATAACAACGATGAACAATTTGAATGGGAAAGCAGGTCTGTTACTTCCGGTGAGGTTAACCGAAGATGGACTGAAGGGTCTTTTATATTCAAGAAAAATGGAACCTACTATATAATGTACTCTGCCAACTTCTTTGGCGGTAAACACTATGCAGTTGGATATGCAACTTCTACCGATCCCCTGGGACCATTTATTAAAGCAGAAAACAATCCGGTTCTGCAAAAGAATATCCAGGATGGAGGTGTCGTAAGCGGTACTGGCCATAATAGTATTACCTGGTCGAAAGATGGCAAACAAATGTATTGTGTTTATCACGGGAGGACCACAGAAACCGGAAATGAGCGTGTAGTATTTATAGACAAGATGAAAATCAGCGAAGAAGGTGTTCTTATTGTTGAAGGTCCAACAACTACAATTCAATCAATGATGCAATAATTAAAAGAATAAACAAACATTACAAATGTATAACAATAGTCACAGTATTATGAAATACTATTTTACTAAACAATCTATGAAAACAGCAATATTATTACTGTTTATTTTGACATTATCAATAAGCGCTATAGGTCAGAATACAGTAACTGGAGTAGTTAAAGATGCTGTTGATGTCCTGCCCGGGGTATCAGTTGTAATCAAGGGAACTACCACAGGGACTATTACTGATAATAACGGTAGCTTCACTGTTAATATCGAGCAGGGAACTATCCTCAGTTTCTCTTATATTGGTTATGAAACTAAAGAAGTTGAATACACAGGAAACTCTCAGGAAATGCTTGTCGTGTTGGCAGCGAAAACGGAAGAGCTGGATGAGCTAATTGTTATTGGGTATGGTACGCAAAAGAAGAGTGACCTCACAGGAGCAGTAGGTGTTGTAGATATGGATGAGCTAAAGAAAGTCCAGACAACTGGTGTGGCGGAGGCCTTGCAGGGTCTTGTTGCCGGAGTATCTGTTAAGACATCTGGTTCTCCCGGGACATGGGGTGATGTGAAGATTAGAGGATTTGGATCATTTTCCAATTCTGGCCCCCTATATGTTATTGATGGTCTGATTTTGAATGATGCCAATGGGATCAACACATCGGATATTGAATCCATCCAGGTACTAAAGGATGCTTCTGCAGCAGCCATCTATGGATCTCGAGGTTCAAACGGCGTTATTATCATTACAACCAAGAAAGGGCGTGAAGGACCTTCTAAAATTGATTTTACAGCCAGTTACGGTATTCAGGAATTATCAAAAAAACTTGATATGATGGGTTCTGAAGAATATCTTTTCTATAATCAACTTGGGTATATTAATGGAGGAGAAGAATGGCTTGGTCGCCCAGCAGTTGGAGATACAGTTGCTAACACTGATTGGCAGGATGCTATCTTCCAGATTGGAAATGTCCAGGAATACAATTTATCCATTGCAGGAGGTTCAAAGAATAATAAGTACATGATTGGAGCAGGCTATTATTCTCATGAAGGTGCATTGAAGGGCCCCTGGTACAATCGTATGACATTCAGGGTAAATTCTGAAACCAAAAAAGGTCGCCTAACTGTTGGTGAGAACATTTCATATACGATTTCTGAGCAAAAACTTTCAAATGGAGGCTCATTTGGGAACGCGTTGAATATGCCTCCGGTCATTCCAGTATATAATCCTGACGAAATAAGTGGCAGAGGTGGATATGGTTATGGAAATGTAAAATATCCCACTTATGCCACAAATCCTGTCGCCATTCAAGAATCTATTAATGATATGCAGAACCATCACAGGATCATTGGAAACATGTTTGCAGAGTTGGAATTGGTAGAGGGCTTACGATTCAGGAGCAGTATAGGTATAGACCATTGGAATGGTCGTTTTAAATATGTGGACGAGGCTGTGACCAAACGTTATCTCTCCGTTGAGACACGTTTTAATGATCTTCTTTCGGAAGAAAGAGTGGAAAGAACTAACCTATCGTTGGAAAATACTTTAAGCTATAATTTGAATTTAGACAAACACAGAATAGAATTCCTTCTTGGAAGCACGGTTGAGAACAGTAAGATGTATTTCCTTGGAAATAATGGTTACAACCAGAATGTTTTGGGAAAATGGCAAATAGATCTTGTTCAGGAGCAAAACAATATGTGGGGAAGAGAGCATGAGGTTCATATCATTTCATACCTTGGAAGAATAAATTATAACTTTGATGATAGAATTTTATTCCAGTCAAACATCAGAAGAGACGGATCATCGAAGTTCGCCCCGAATTACAAATGGGGATTCTTCCCTTCTGCCTCCCTGGGATGGAGAGTCAGCAATGAGAGCTTTTTTCAGTCACTTAAAAATACGGTATCTGATCTGAAACTTCGTGTAAGCTATGGTTCAAATGGTGACCAGGCTGTGCTGGGAGCTTACGACTGGATTCCTACAATAGATCACAATGGTCCATATGAGGGGCTTTATTATAACTTTGGGGGAGTCATCAATGAGGGTGCGATACAAACAACTAGGGCAAATACAAATTTGCACTGGGAATCGAAAACAACCTTTAATGTAGGTGCTGATTTTGGGCTATTTCAAAATAAATTATATGGTTCTGCAGAATGGTACAGTGCAAAATCAACCGGTTTACTTGTGAGTCTGCCTCTCTCCTTTGCAACAGGAGTTGGAGTCAGTTTCTATGGTAGTGATGCCAGTGAATGGACCAATTATGGGGAAATGACCAATAAGGGTTTGGAGCTAACACTTGGATGGAAAGAAGTACGAGGAGATTTTGCCTACAATATTAATGCGAATTTCAATTCAATAAAGAACAATGTTATTGAACTGGGAGAATCCTTCAGGGAAGGAGGATTCAGTCATGTGAACAGGACAGCCGAAACCAGGTCTGTATCCGAATTTTACCTGATTAAAACTGATGGTATTTTCCAGAGCATGGATGAAGTATTTAACCACACTGCTACCTTAGAGGATGGAACTATCGCACTTATTCAGCCCAATGCTAAACCTGGTGATATACGCTATGAGGATTTCAATACTGATGGTCAGATAGACCTGGATGACAGGCAGTGGTGCGGAAGTCCCCTTCCAAAATTTGAAGCAGCACTTAATTTTTCAGCAAGTTACAAAGGTTTTGATTTATCGATGTTCTGGACAGGTGTTTATGGAAATAAAATCTTCAGTGTATTGAGAACCGGGATTGAAACAATGGACAGCCCGAATAACATGCCTTCATATATAGAACCCTGGACATGGGATAATCCTTCAGAAATTTATCCAAGACCAGTGAAAGGGACAACGGATAATGCCAGGGCTCAGTCTGATCGTTGGATTGAGGATGGATCGTTTCTGCGGTTGAAAAATTTTCAAATCGGATATTCTGTTCCTGAGTCCTTATTACGAAAAACAAATTTCTTCCAATCTTGCAGGATATATATGAGCGGGCAAAACTTGCTCACTTTCACAAATTATCTTGGATACGATCCAGAAATCGCCGGAAATGATGTGTTTGGATTGGGTAATGATTGGGCAGGATATCCGCCTGTGACTTCATATATGGTTGGACTGCAGCTGTCGTTCTAATTTGATAAAATGAATTAAAGCATAATAAAATGAAAAAAGGTGTTTCTATATTTTTGTTCCTTGGATTGATCATACTTTTTCAATCCTGTTCCGAGGATAAACTTTACCTTAATGACCCGAACCGAGAATCATCTGACACCTATTGGGAGCAAGAAGATGACTACTGGCTTGGCCTTACTGCAGCCTATTCGGGATTCCGAGTGCCTGGATATTTTAGCAGATGGTTTCACGTTCTGATGATCTCCAGAAGTGATGAAGGTTGGAGTGAAAGTCCAAATGCGTATTTCCAGGCATATTCTAATTTCAACATAATAAGTTATAATGATGACAATGCAGAGGGAATATATCAGCCCTGGGCAGTTATTTATCGACAGATCTTCTATGTGAACCAGGTGATAGACAATATGAATGAAAAAGGATTTGATCTCTTTGAAAATATAGATGATGCAAATAGCATACTTGGGCAGGCCTACTTCGCAAGGGGATTCGCTTACTGGTACCTGGCTGGATCATATGGGAAAGGTCCGAGGATGATCAACTCTACAGATAATGGAGAGATCATACTTCAGGAAGACATCTATCTCCAGGCGATGAATGACTTTAAGCAAGCAGAGGAAATTCTACCTGTTAGCTGGTCATCAGGTGATGTAGGGAGACCCACACAAGGCAGTGTGAAGGGAATGATTGCAAGGATATATTCCCAGTTGGCCGGATATTACAATAGACCTGAAATAAATGATCAGACAAAGGTGCAGGAGTACTGGAACCTGACCAAAAATGCTCTCGAAGATGTTTTTACTATGAATTATTCACTGGTGCCTGATTATAAAGACAATTTCACCATGGTCAATGAGAATAATAGCGAGTCTCTCTTTGAAATTCAGTTCGATGAAGGACTATACAACGGGAGTGAACTAGGAGCCCACAGGCCAAAATTCTTCGGGCTGGTGGTTGATGGAGGTGCCTGGGCGGATGCTTATCCCAGGGCCTGGTTACTGGATGAGTTTAAACTCGAGCGTACCGCAGCTGATGAAGTTGACCCAAGACTGGGTGTAACACTATTCTATGATATTCCTGGTGATACAACCTTACTGTATGGAAATACCTGGGATCAATGGATGGCAACCGAAGATTATACGCTCACTCAACCTTGCTACTGGAGAAAATATACCCGTGTTGATACGCATAGTTCTGAAGATTACAGCTCAGGAATCAATTTCCGCTTATTAAGACTTGCAGACATGTATCTTCTTTACGCGGAAACTCTCAATGAACTCAATGGAGACAGGTCTGAGGCTGTTGAATATATTAATAAAGTCAGACGTAGGGTGGGAATGAGTGACCTTGATGCTGGTAATTTTTCCAGCAAGAATCTTCTTCATGAACAAATTATGCACGAAAGATTGATGGAACTATGCGGGGAAGGAACCAGATGGTACGATTTGGACAGATGGGGTATTTTGCACGACCAGGTTGAAATAAACGCTATGGCTTCAGAAAGAGATGCAGAATTCAATAATTTCGAGTTAGGAGTTAGTCACCTATACCCTATCCCAAACAGAGAATTATCTCTTTATCCCGGATTGGAGCAAAATCCAGGTTACTAAATCGCCTTATTAATTTGTTGAATATGAAAGTAATAAATCTCAAAAGATATACGATGAAAAGAATAATAGGAATTTTGATTTTTCCACTCCTGCTTACTTACACAAACTCATGCACTGACGTGCTTGGAGATGGTATGTATACTATTGTTTGGGAAGGTAGTGAAGTGCCACAGGACTCCTGCTATAGAAATCCTGTCTGGGATCCAGACCTCTCATTTCCTACAGTATTCAAAGCAGCTGTCGGATATTATGCCTTTGGTGCCGATAATGAATGGAGCCCAGGTATGGAAATTACAACACCTGCCTTGAGCTCCACGGACTTAATGAACTGGAGATTAAGAGGTTCGTGCTTCAATGCCAAACCCGATTGGTCTGAAGAAAAAGTTACGGCTCTTTCAGCAGGATTTGCAAAAACAAAGGGTATGTATTATATTTTTTATGCTTTGGGAAACGAAGGCATTGGAATGGGAGCTTCAAAAGCTCCTCAGGGACCATTTACTGATTTTGGTCTGCTAATAAATGCAGATTCTGTGGGTCTTTTTGAATGTAATAATCCATTTTTCTTTACTTTCGGTTCCAAGGCATATATCTATTTTCAGGGTGGAGATGGGATGTATGGTCATGAATTGCTTTTAAGCAAAACTGAATTGGCAACACTTAATGGTGACCTATTTAAAGTGGCAGGTGGTTCAATTAGCAGCATAAATATGACTAAACTTGGTGATTATTATTACATGTTTGGAGGAATTGATGCTGGTGTTGGAAGTAAAATTACTCTCGGACGTGCTGACAATGCTAAGGGTCCATTTTTGGATAAGAATGGTGATTCCTTGTTAGATGGTGATGGAACGACATTATTGCAAAGTATGGAGGATAATGTATTTAGTGAAGTCAAGCACGTTGGGGGAGTCTTCGAGGATTCAAATGAGGATATCTGGATAGTATACCAGGCCACAAACATGAATATGCCACTCTTAACCTCCGGCTCTGAACGACATCCTTTGATGCTTACTAAAATAGATTTTGACAATGATGGATGGCCTTTAAAGGTTTTTGAAGCAAAAAGCGGATGGAATCATCCCAAGTTTGCCAAGTAAGAATTCAATATCTTATAACTTAATTACGTAAATTTCTATCTATATTAATTTAATAACTAAAAATTTCAATTATGAAAAAACTACTTTACACATTAATGCTAGTCCTATTAACATCAGGACTTTATGCACAATCCCTTGTTGTGCATACTGAGCTTGGTCAGGCGGGGGGCGGTGGTGCATCTGTGGATATTAATGCAGATGGGGACCTTGATTTTTACATTTCTGGTCATACCCCTGGCCTAGAACCTTTACTGAAAGCTGATGGTACTCCTATTGATTATGGTGATGATGGTACAGTTGATTCAACTTCCAGATGGCAGAGATTGTATTTATATACTGAATCCGGTTATGAAAAGACAACAACTAGTTTAAGGCTTGTCGACAGGGCAAACCTGGACTGGTATGATGTAAATGGGGATGGAATACTAGACCTCCTGGGCACAGAGCATTCATTTAATGATTATGATAAGCCTGATGATCCATGGTACAATGGTGGAGTTTATTTAAGCGACGGAGATGGTAATTTTACAAAATCAGACTGGCCATTATATGAGCGGTCTAATGCCGGTGCCTTTGCTGATTTCAACAGTGACGGCCATATTGATTACGTAACAATTTCTACTGACAGTGCTAGTTCGTTTGTCTACATGAATAATGGAGATGACACATTCGCAGAAACTAGTGGTGATGTTTTCGGAGAATACAAATTCGGCATTCCATACCTGGAGGTCGTTGATTACAATAACGATGGTCTAACAGACATCTTTATAACTTCCAATTGCGACAACCCTGCAACAAATGATGGAGCGAGGGTTATATGCGACATCTTTATCAACAATAGTGAAGAGCCCGGAACTTTCTACAGGGCATTTATTGGGGATAATGGCGTTTTCCAAAAAGGAAATGGAGGCGTTGATTTCGCTGACTATAACGGAGATGGAAACATTGACTTTGCATTATACGGAGAAGGTGGAACAGGTACCGGAGAACCAGGTGGTGGTGAAGATGAGTGGGCTTGTATAACACATGTTTATTTAAATCAGGGTGATGGCACTTTCCTTGACAAAGCACAACCTGCAATAATTAATGATATCCGTCCACTTAACAGTACTGGAGTTGGAACTGGTAACATCGACTGGGACAACGATGGAATCCATGATTTGATCATTACAGGTTGGGCTCCAGCTCCAGATCCAGGACCACATACACAAGCTGGATATCTTTATAAAGGAGATGGAGCAGGAAACTTCACGGAAGTTGGTCGTGTTCCCGGTGGATCAGAAACTGTATTGTTATTCAATGATTGGAATGGCGATGGAGTAAAAGACTACCTTGTTTCCGGACACTGCTGGGATGACATGTGGTATACTCCTGAAGAGGTGGGAAGAACTGCATCTGTGTATTTCAATGCGAACACAAGTTCTCCAAATGTTAAACCTGCAGCTCCTGGCAATTTACAGGCTACTTATTCAGATGGAACAGTTACCCTTTCATGGGATGAGGCAACTGACGACAAAACTCCGTCAGCTTCACTTACTTATGAATACTACCTGAAAGATGATAATGGTGATTTCATGATAGCGCCTTCTTCAATAGTTGGTGGTGAAAATGATGGTTTCAGAATGGTCAACAAACTTGGTAATGCCTTTCTAAATACATCAATTTCTATTTTCGATCTTGAACTAGGTGGCGACTTTACCTGGAGTGTCCAGGCTATAGATGCTTCCTTTGATGGGTCTCTTTTTGCTACTGAGACATCAATTCATATTCCTACTGGAGTTCAACAGAACACACTGGATTCACAGCTTAAACTATATTCTGCCAATGAAGAACTTGTTGCAAAACTCAGCAATGGAAAAGTTGGTAATATATCCATCTTAAATATATTAGGTCAGGTCATGACCATCGATATTATTGAAGGAGAGTATAGGAAACAACTACCCCAAGGTGTATACGTTGTAAAAGTTGAATGCGAAGGTGAAGTAGTGACAAAAAAAGTTTTGCTTGCCCAATAAGAATATCATATTCTATTAGTTAAGCTTAACTTGCTTACAACCTTTTTAGAGTGCCTGAATGGCAAGACTTTTGAAAAAGTTTTATAGTTATTCAGGCACTCTCTTTATTATCTCATTAGGTGTACATTTTGAAAATGAACGTATATGAAATTTTTTACAGTGACTCTGCTCTTACTTCTCCCCATAGCCATTTATTCACAGAGTGTTAATCAGAAAGTTATACTTCAATTAGTACAAGCAAATTTATTAAGGATTGATGCTGGTGCGGATCTTTCATTATCTGAATCAGGCACAGCTATCATTGGAGAAAACATTAGTATAAATGGTGGCACACCAGAGTATACATATACATGGAGTGATAATCAAGGTAATGCGTATTTTGAACAATCTCCTCTAGTTTCTCAAATTGGTAGTTATTATCTGACCGTCACTGATCAAAACAACTGTACTTCAAGAGATTCAGTTAGTATGAGTAGCTTTAAAACTGGTACCGAAGTACTATTATTGGACCATATAGAAATCCTTCATTTCGATAATCAAAAGCAAACTCTTCATGTAAAACTTGGCAAATCTTACTCAAATGTCCTTGTTAGAATCATTGGAATAGATGGGAAATGCCATTATTCCCATAGCTTTACAGACAGCAGTTTTGGATTCGATCATCATATTGATGTCAGTACCTTTAGCAAGGGAATCTATATTCTCTCTGCATCGTTTAGAAATGAACAATTTGCTAAAAAATTCACCCTAAATTAGGTAGAATATGTATCACAATAAAATATTGGTAATTCTGTTTTTATTACTTTTTTCAGTGATAAAAATTAGCGCCCAGGAAGAAATAGATCTCTATTCAGTTTATTATAATAATGTGGAACCTATTGATTTGCAACTTAGTAAATTCCCTCATGGTACTGTTCAATGGCAATTTTCGAGGGACAAAGGAAATTCCTGGGATAATATTGGAGGAGCAAACGAATTTAGCATTAAATATAACTCCGATACATCAGTATATCTTCGCGCCGCAGTTCTTTCAGGAACTTGCGACTCAGTTTTTTCGCAATATGCTTATCTTAAAACCCTACGGGTTTTTACATCCGGAATTAACGAACTTACAGATTCTTCTGCAACGATTCATTGCGAAATTGATACAATCAATACAGCGATAAAGGAATACGGAATTCTTTACAGTAATCAGCAAATAGTGGATGAGAATTCACTACGATTTAGTTTATTTCCTCCTGTTAGTGAATCATATTCCATTGAAATAAATGGACTTGAAGCTGGCGTTCAATATTATGCCCGTGCATTTGCATTAACTAAAGATTCAACAATAGTATTAGGAAACTTACTCGATTTTTCACCAGTAAAAATTGCGTTAGAGCAAAATTATTCTGTTGGCACAGAAACAGCATTCTTGAACTATGAAATTCTCGGTATCAGCTCTGAAGATATTGATGAGCATGGGATTTTCCTGAATACAGTTTCCGGATCTATTCAGAGCGCAGAAAAAATTATTGGGATCTACGTCAATGGACAATTTTCTGCTTCTGCAGCTTCACTAAACCAGGGAATGGACTATTTTGTTCAAGCCTTCATGAAGATTGGAGAATCTTATTATTACAGTTCGGAAAAACAAATTCGAACCTGGTCAGAATACAATGATCCGATCGACACTTCACCATTTGACATAAAATACAGGATTGAATGGAATGATACTTCAACGGCTGTAAAATTAAATCCTGAAGGTACCTTCGGTGACTATGCCAGGGTTGAAAGGATTGGAAATTCAGATACCTTGATATTGGTTTACCAGGGCGGACCGAATACCAATGATTGGCTTAATATCTATTTGCGAAAAAGTTTTGATAATGGAACCACCTGGGAAGACCAGGAGATAATCATGAATCTGGCCGACTACCCTGGCGAGTATTGGCGTTTTTGTACACCTGAGCTCCTATTTCTCCAAAACGGATGGTTATTACTCGCCTTTGAAGCAAACGCACGGCCCGATGAGAACAAAAGCTCAGTACAAATCCTCATCAGTAAAGATTCTGCAAGTACCTGGAATGATCCAATAAAATATGTGACGGGAAGAACCTGGGAACCAAGCATGGTACAATTACCTCATGGTGAAATAGAATTGTTTTATTCCAGTGAGGATAAGTGGTGGGGGACTGATAATTTATATCAGGATATTCAGCTTATTCGATCAACAGACAATGGAGAATCATGGTCAGATCCCCAGGTTGTCGCCTACTACCCAAATAAGAGAGATGGCATGCCAGTACCATTATTATTACAGGGGAATAAGGGTGTTGTATTTGCAATTGAATGTGTAGGTTCCTCATATTCACCTTACATCATTCACAGGGATATGAATGAGCCATGGATATTGGAACAGTCTGACTTTATTAATTCTCCAAATCGATGGCTTATTGAAGGTTTCAGCGGCCATGGCGGTGCTCCTTATATTCTGCAGCTTCCGAGTGGCGAAATAGTATATTCGGCTCATATTTACCGCGGAGGTGATTGGCACCAAAATAATTACCAGGAAGTGATGATCGGAGATAATGACTCAAGAAATTTTGAGAACTTAACACGTCCCTGGGGTCTCCCTCCCTTGAATGAAGGAGCAATAAATAATAGTTTGTTTCTGAAAGATGAAACAACTATTGTAACAATTTCTACACGCATGTTTACTAACGGAACCGGAGGTCTATACTGGCTGGAAGGAAAAATAGTACTAAAATGAAAAAATTACTTACCAGATTATTATTCTGTCTGGCAATTATCTCTTCAGTAGTAACAAATAATATATTGTCAGCCCAATGCACGTATCAGAATCCAATCATGGAGGGGGCAGATCCTTTTGTTACCTTTCATGATGGAAATTATTATGTTCTGGTTACCAGGGCAAACAGGATAGGAATTAAGAGTTCGCCGAAACTACAGGATATTGCACCCCTTAGTGAGATAAAGGTTTTTGATTTTATAGGCAGCCCTGTTGGTGGTCATATTTGGGCCCCTGAGTTGCACTATATAGACGGAAACTGGTACATATACAGTTGTGGGCAAAATACTGGTCTTGATTACAATGAAGAATGGGTTAACTATGTTCAGGATCGCCAGGAAATGTTTGTCCTGAAGAGTACAACGGGAGACCCTTTCGGTCCGTATGAATTCTATTCATGGTTGATGCCGGGATTAGGTGCAATTGATGAAACAATTTTTACACATGCCAATGGGAAGAAATATATAATCTGGTCCCAGTTTAATATCCCTGGTCAACCTCAAAATCAGTGTTTGTATATTGCTGAGTTGCTTTCCCCTAAATCGATAGGTGTTGACAGAGTGATGATCTCTTGTCCGGATCAGGAATGGGAACTGCATGGCTGGCCGGTAAATGAAGGTGCCGCAGTTTTGCAGAAAAATGGGAAAACTTATATCGTTTATTCCGGAAGTGGCTATTTAACTCCTGAATATGCTCTTGGATATTTGGTAAATACCGATGGTGATCTGTTGAACCCTGATTCCTGGACTAAAGTAGGACCTGTTTTTCAGCAAGATCCTTCTGCTGGAATTTATGCGACAGGACATAATTCCTTTACCACTTCTCCAGATGGAACCGAAGATTGGATAGCTTATCATGGACGATTAAGTACTGACGGAAATGAACCAAGATATATGTTTATACAGAAATTCTCATGGGATGATGATATACCTGAATTTGGAAAACCAGCACCTTTGTATACATATCTTAACTGTCCCAGTGATACTGGAACGATTATTAATACACAAGTCTTTGAAGTAAATGACTTACTAATATATCCAAACCCGGCAAGTGAATATCTTCAGATTGAATTACCTGCAAATGGTTGTGAAGCAGAAATAGAAGTTCTGAATGTAATGGGGCAGACTTTTAGTAATGTTAGCTATACTGGTGGTAAGCTGAATATTAAAGAATTAGTAATGGGAATCTATTTGTTAAAAGTAAATACGGGTGAGAAACAGTACTATTGTCGTTTTCTAAAGAATAGTATATAATTAATAATTGAAATAATTATATGAAGAAGAATTTTATTTTTCGCATTCATAATTAAAACCTTTTTTATACTAATCCATAAATAATACCCTTATGACACAAACAAAACCTTTATTGTATTTAGCTCTTGCTTTGCTTGTAATTTCCTGTAATACAAGCAACAAACCGACAGAAGAATCTGGATTAGCTGAAAAACAAACAAATAAATGGACTGTTGAGCAGGCCAAAGAATGGGGAGAAACTCATGGGTGGCTTCGCGGCTGTAATTTCAATCCCAGTACTGCGATTAATCAACTGGAAACCTGGCAGGAAGAATCTTTTGATGCAGAGACCATTGACAGGGAGCTGGGCTGGGCAGAAGATATTGGCATGAACTGCATGAGGGTTTATCTGCACCATCTTGCCTGGGAAGTGGATAAAGAGGGCTTCAAAGCAAGGATGAACAAGTATCTCGAAATTGCTAGCGGGCATGGGATAAAGACCATCTTCGTATTCTTTGATGATTGCTGGAATCCTACTTACCAGGCAGGCACACAGCCAGATCCTAAACCCGGCGTGCATAACTCCGGTTGGGTTCGCGATCCGGGTGATCTCATATACGAGCAGCCCGAGCTTATAGAAACATTGGAAGCATATGTTAAGGATGTCCTTAGCACATTTAAAGATGACGAGAGAATTGCCTTGTGGGATCTGTATAATGAACCAGGGAACTCAGGATACAAGAACAAATCTATGGATCTTCTCAAAAAAGTGTTTGAATGGGGATGGGAAATTCGTCCTACACAACCTATTTCTGTGGGAGTTTGGAACAATGGATTAAAAGATTTTAACGAATTCCAACTGGAAAACTCAGACATCATTACTTATCATAATTATAATGCACCTGAGCATCACCAGTTAGCAATTGACTCATTAAAACTTTATGATCGTCCAATGGTCTGCACGGAATATATGGCCCGAAGAAACAACTCTTTTTTCCAAAATATAATGCCAATGTTAGCCCGTGAGAATGTGGGAGCCATTAACTGGGGACTAGTATCCGGAAAATCAAATACGAAATATGCCTGGGGTGAACCGATACCTGACGGATCAGATCCTGAACTCTGGTTCCATGAAATTTTTCATCCTGATGGCACACCTTACAGGCAAGAAGAAGTTGACCTGATAAAAAGTTTAACCTTTTCAGAGTAGTAGTTTTTAAGTAGTGAAAAATCTGGCTTTGTCAAATATCTTTGATGAGGTCAGATTTTTTATTTCCTTGTTACTTTTTATTCATGCTTATCTTGCAGATATTTATATCTTCCTTTATCTTGCGCCTTATTAAATCATCATGTCATGCTGGAGATTCTTCTCATTATATACATATCAAGAAAAATTGGCGCTATAGCCGAAAAGAAAGGTCATAAACGCAGACCCAACGTAATTTTTTTCATTGTAATGTGGATTGCCGGAGAACTAAGCGGAGCCATGATCGGCGCATTTTTCTCTAAGGGAAACCTCGGTATAACATACCTTATGGCCATTGTCGGAGCCGTACTCGGAACTGTTTTGGCCTTTAATGTTGTGCAAAAATTAGAGGATAAAAACGATTCCGATTATATTATTATTGATGGGGATAAGTGAGATGTTTAGTCAATGTGGCAATGTGGCAATGAGCTAATGAGCTAATGAGTCAATAGGGCCCCCATTAACTCATTGACTCATTAACTCATTAGCTCATTGGTTAATGCATACAAAACGAAGATGTAGTAGATTAAACTATCCTTATATTTAAACAAAAAAGATGAATGAATTAACACTCACTACTCCTGCCCTGCTCTTCTCTGCTATTTCCTTACTGCTGCTGGCCTATACAAACAGGTTTCTTGCCTATGCCTCAGTAGTCAGAAACCTGCATGCCAAGCTCAAGGAGAACCCCGATTCATTAATAGTGGGTCAGATTCAGAATCTTAGGAAACGACTTGTGCTAACGCGAACGATGCAGTTAATGGGAATTGGGAGTCTGCTGCTATGTGTTTGCTGTATGTTCCTTGTATATATTGAATTTCAACTGGTAGCAGAAATATTTTTTGGTGTCGCGCTGATATTGCTTATTGTATCTCTTGCAATATCTGTTCGTGAAATTCAAATTTCAGTAAAAGCGCTTGATTTGCACCTAAGTGATATGGAGTTGTAGCTTACTGCTTCAATACAAGAATAAAATCACTTCCAGGTTCATTATCTCCAAACTCTCCAAACCTTGGCTGGGGATTCACTTTTTCTACAAATTGAAGAATCTCGGAGGTAGTAAGCACACCATCCTCCCCTCCATACAATCGAAGTGATTCAATAAATCGCCTGGCGAAAGGACTGTGGAAACCAGGCCGGCCATCAGGAACATATTCCTTGCCTCCCGAGGTCAGGTACAACCTGGTGGTATACTTGAGTTTCCTCTGCACAAATTCATCGGTTGATATTTCGGCATACATCCCTGCTCCCCTGTGCGATGCAGTAGCAAGGTGTGGATCAAATGTTCCTCCAAAACAAACATCCATAACCAGGAAAATATGAGGACAACGGATATTGTTAATCATGGTTCTCAAAATAGAATGTGAGAGGTAACTGGTCTTACCCAGGTCATCCATCTTCGAGTCACGGGAAATTACATACCCCTCCCTGAATACTTCATCATAGATGCCATGACCTGCAAAAAATACCATGAGGTTATCTTTTGTGCCATATAGTTTCCCTGCATACTCTCTCAACTTGGCCGCTGTTTCCTCCAGGGTTGGATTAACCACCACCTCTGATACAACACCATAATTCTCTTCCAACTCAGCACCAATGGTCTGCGCATCAAGCATGGGGTTTACCAAATCACCAAAATAGTCGTAAATATTGGTGGCAAACAATATGGCGTATGTCGTTCCATTGATTGTATCCGGAACTACTTCTTCACCCCTGGATGCAGTTTCGGACTCCCGTTGCTGTTTTCCATTTTCAATCTGCTGAAACGGATTCTCTATTGGTATAACATCAAATTCTTTGTTGCTTCCCGGAAGAACGAGAATGAAGTCCAGGTACAAAAAACTTTCCTTATCATTTTCATGAACCCTGGTGGCTTTTACATAGGCCTTTTGCCAATTCTTTTTAAGCAGTTTTGCCTCTGGAACAGGTATTTGCACCCCTGCTTCTGATTCCATGATCCTTATCTTATAAATCTCCCTGTCTGCATTATATCCCACAAGTGACTGAAGAGGTATTTTTATAGTATTGCCTTTGCTACTCACTCCATAAAGGTTTTCCATTTCTTCTTGAAGAATTTTCAGGGTATGGTCCGAAAGATTCTCCATTCTGAAATTATAGTCTATAGTTTTTTCGAACTCATCCCTGGGAGCAATCATTGATGTATTGGTAGAACCGATAATTTTCCTGGTCACCCCGGGTGTCATCGACCTGCGCTGTGCGATAGATAAATCTCCAATTAGCCAACTAGATACTAGCGCTTTATCAGACGGCAAGACATTTTCAATTTCCCAAATAATGATTTTCTGATCTGACCCAAAAGTGCATAGAAATTTCCCGTCTTCACTAAAGGTACAGCCAAAAAGGTTGTCATAATGTCTGAATATGGCATCCACCTGCACTAAGCTATCTTCTCCAACAGAAAATATCCTGACATCCCGGTAATTCGGTATGGCCAGGAATTTCCCTCCCGGGCTATAGCTCATTGGATGTCCCACACTAGCATGCTTATAAATTGAATCAGTTAATACAAATTTGTTTCGTTGCAGTTTATACCTGCGAAGGCCATACGAAGAACCGGTAATAAACTCATCATTTTTCGGACTATACACAACTGATTCAACAGCGTGCTTACGATATTGCATTTTTTGGAAAATCTCAAATCTATCCCCTTTCTTCTCCAAAATCTTTATGATCCCCCTATCATCACCTGTCACCAGGAAGCGATCATCATGACTGAATGCAACTCCTTCCACAAAATTATCAAAGCCCTCAACAATCTGCTGATAATCAAAGACATCTCCATTCCTCTTCCATACAATTAGCGTTTTGTCTGAGGACCCGGATGCCAGGAAATTTCCATCGTGGCTGAATTCAAGCTTAGAAATATAGTAAGTATGTCTTTCAAGAACCTGTACCACTTTCTGATCCGACAATCGAATAATGGCTATGTCGTTGTTTCCTTTGTAGCGACCGTAAGCCAGGTATTTTTCGTCAGGAGAAAAGGCAAAAACGCCTCCAACAGACTTTGGATCTCCCTGGTATTCAAACAGTTTTTCCCAATTCCTGTTAAAGATTCGTACCGTATTGTTGCCAATCGAATAAACGAAATAGTTTCTGAAAGGTGAAAATTCTGCTTGCCTGACATAGTCTCCAAGATCAGTAAATTCCTTATTCTCTTTCAATCCCATTTCCTGGGCAGTAAGAGATAAGCCAAACAGGAGCATTGCTGAAAAACAAAGTATTATTCGTTTCATAAAAATAAAATCAATGTTTACTTAATACCTTAAAGATACTGATAGATTTTATGTAAAAGCAAATCAATGTTGATTGGCTTTAAAGCAAAATCAACAAATTAAGCATCCTGGATCATTCTACTTATCTTTACTTCTGGTGCTTTGTTGCAGGGAACTGAGCACAGCAATAGGCATTTATATAACACATTTAGCTTACATTTATATTTATAATATATTTATGCTATTGTTATATATATAACTTTAATTATTTATATATACTTAATATAATTTCTTTATATTATATCAATTTTAATCAGAACTCCTTGCTGCATAACACTTTTTCGTTTCTCAGTAGTATTTTGGTTTGCCGATAGACAAAAAATAATTGATATACAAAGATAAAATCAATAACTTGTGCTTAATGCAGCAGATCAACAGCACCTTGACTCGCTCACAAAGACATCAATGATAATAGAATGAACAATCAATCCATAAAAAAATTGACCGCTTTCTCTGTTCTGATTATTGGGCTATTGAATCTTGTTACATGGATTATCCTAATTGCTTCAGGGAAGGTACCTGATTTTCAAGGCACACCTATTAGCTATACTTTGCATTGGATTTCTGAGTTTTCAACAGCTCTGCTTCTATTGCTTTCTGGCATATACATCCTAAAAAAACATCCTTTGCAGCAAAATTTATTGTATCTCTCATTGGGCTGTTTAGTCATGGCGGTGGGTAGCGCTTTTGCATATTACTTTATGAACTTTGAAACTACTCTCTTCATAATGACTGCCTCTATTACTGGTTTAACAGTAATTCTGATTATTATTAATTACCAGAAGCTTCAGGATTTTATTCTTATGACCATGGGGGTTGCGGGATACGCACTGCTAAATTTATTAGGTGATTCACTGCAGGCCAAAGATATCTCTTCCCTGATCCTGGAGATTCCTGCGCTTCTTTTCTTATTAATTCTTACCATTGGAATATTAAGAAAAAACATGACTTTCAGGCACCTTACCGGGGAGAAGTAGATCCATTTGCGACAAGTTAAAACAATGATAAAGCAGCAAAATATAAATACTTTTTATCCCGATATCCTCTAAGCTCATCGGGACCAAGCAACTAAAATTGCTTGACATTTAACAAAAAAAAACGTTATGAAACAGCTAAAGATTTATCTCCTTTTCTTAACAGGAATACTTCTCTTTTCTTGCGATGGATCCGATGATGATCCGATTTACAAAGAACGTATGCGCGAATTTGTTCAGGGAATCAGCACTTATGCAAAAAACATGGATCCCAATTTTATCATCATCCCTCAAAACGGTCATGATCTTGCCTCCGCAACAGGCGATGGTGATGACCCCACCCCTGCTACTGAATATCTTGCTTCCATTGATGGTGCAGGACAAGAAGATTTGAATTATGGATATAACAGTGATGACAAAGAAACACCGGAAAGCACAAATGAATTTCTGATGGCTTTTCTAACTATTTGTGAAGACAATGATGTGGAGGTGTTGGTCACCGATTATTGCAGCTCTCATGACAACATGGACGATTCATATCATGTAAACAACAGCAATGGTTTTATCTCCTTCGCTGCCCCGGATCGTGAATTAAGTATTATTCCAGATTACCCGGCAACCATTTACAATACCAATGAAACTAATATTACGAAGCTATCGGAAGCAAAGAATTTTCTATACCTGCTAAATCCTGAAAATTTTGCGTCAAGCGAAGATTTTGTTACTGCCATCTCCGCCTCTGATTATGATGTACTAATAATCGATTTTTTCTTTGAAGATGAAGTCTTTACAGCCAATCAAATTAAATCTTTAAAGAAAAAATCTAACGGTGCACAACGGCTCTTAATCTCTTATATGAGTATTGGAGAAGCAGAGGATTACCGCTTTTACTGGGATTCAAGCTGGGATGATGAGCAACCTGACTGGATTGAAGCAGAAAACCCAAGATGGCCCGGTAATTATAAAGTAAAATACTGGGATCCTGGCTGGCAATCCATTATTTACGGATCAAACGAGTCTTATCTTGACAAAATTCTTGGTGCTGGCTTTGATGGAGTGTACCTTGATATCATTGATGCTTTCGAGTATTTTGAATGATACAATGGGGAAATGGTTCGATGAAACATGATATTGACTTCATGTAGGGGTTGAGGCATGCCTCGACCTTACAAATTACTCTAGTCAATCAATGACAAATTATTTTAATAATTTCATTCAATCCCATACACGTCATTATGTGTTTTTTTAGTTAAATTAGTGACTTTAAGATAACAAACCCCAACAATATGGAACCTACTAGAACTTTCGATCTCCTGGAACGCTACAAACAACATTTCCCAAACAAAGAAAATGCTTTATCAGCCAAGCAAAATGGAAAATGGATTTCCTATTCGACCCAAACTTATATTGAAACCTGCAATAATTTTGCCTACGGATTACTGGAATGCGGTATGAAGAAGGGCGATAAAATTATTACGGCAACCAGCAACAGGCCTGAATGGAACTTTGTAGATCATGGTATGGCTATGTGTGGCATAGTTCATGTACCAGTATATACCTCCCTGAATGAGGAAGAATACAACTATATCGTGGAACATTCAGAAGCAAGAATGGTATTTGTGGCTAACAAAAATTTGTATAACAAATTTCTTCCAGCTTGTAAAAAAGCTAAAATTGAAAAAAATATTTATTTATTCGATCCCATTGATGATTTGCCAGGATGGAGCGAAATAGTTGAATTGGGAAAAACTAATGCAGAAAAATGGAAGGATAGATTAGAAAAAATAAAAGAGAGCATACAAGAAGATGACTTCAGTTCACTCCTCTATACTTCAGGAACCACGGGAAGATCCAAAGGAGTTATGCTGTCGCATAAAAACATGGTCAGTAATTTTATTGAAGCTGCCAAAGTATTTCAATTAAAAGAGAATGATAAATATTTGAGCATACTTCCATTATGCCATGTGGGTGGAAGAATGGGTAACTACCAGACTCAGTATAGTGGCACAGGAGTTTACTATGCTGAGAATATGGGTGCCTTCGCAAAAGTAATGAAAGAGATTGCTGCCGACGGTTTTGATGCTGTACCACGGGTTATGGAAAAGGTATATGATAACATTATTTCCAAAGGAAGCCAGCTTACTGGCATGAAGAAAAAAATATTCTTCTGGGCAGTGAAACTGGGATTAAAATATAAGCCCTTTGGAGAAAATGGTTGGTTCTACGAACAAAAACTTAAGATTGCAGATAAACTAATTTTTTCAAAGTGGCGGGATGCCCTAGGAGGAAATGTAAAATTAGTTGGCTGCGGCGGTGCAGCTCTTCAGCCGCGCCTTGAAAGAATTTTTTGGGCAGCTGGTGTTAAAATCATCAATATGTACGGGCTTACAGAAACATCTCCCATTATTACCATAAACAGGCAACAGGCACCGCATTGTAAGCTCGGAACAGTTGGAGCGCTTATTGATGGTGTGGAATTGAAAATTGCAGAAGACGGAGAGATCCTGGCACGTGGAAATTGCATTATGCTCGGGTATTATAAAGACGAAAAATTAACAAAAGAATCTATCGATAAGGAAGGTTGGTTCCATACAGGTGATATTGGTCACCTTGAAGATGGTAAGTTCCTTGCTGTCACTGACAGAAAGAAAGAGATTTTTAAATTATCCAACGGGAAATTTGTAGCTCCACAACTTATTGAAAATGCTTTCAAGGAATCTCTTTTCATTGATCAGCTCATGGTATTAGGAGAAGGCGAAAAATTTGCCAGCGCTTTAATTATTCCGGATTATGATCAATTGAAAATATGGGGAGATGAAAAAAACATTGCGTTTTCTTCCAACGAGGAACTCATCTCTATGCCTGAAGTTCAAAATCATTACAAAGAAGAAATCAATCGTTTGAATAATGCTTTTAGTGAACATGAACGTGTTAACCGTTTCAAAATCGTGAAAGAAAACTGGTCTCCGGAATCGGGAGACCTCTCTCCTACCCTGAAACTAAAAAGAAAAATTGTAGCAGAAAGAAACAAAGAGCTGATTGATAGCATTTACGGAAATTAATCTCTTAAAGCTACACAATGAAAATTATTGAAGTTTTTGATCGCAGAAGCCAAAAACAGTTTCTCAATCTTCCCAAAAAATTATACAAAGATGACTCTTTCTGGGTTTGTCCAATGGACAATGAAATTGAAGCAATCTTTAACCCAAAGAAGAACGACTACTTTAATCATGGTGAAGTAACAAGGTTCTTACTTAAAGATGATAAGGGCGAATTTATTGGCAGAATCGCAGTTTTTATTGATCGAAAAGCTGCATTTGATTTTGACCAGCCAACCGGTGGAATTGGGTTCTTCGAATGTATCAATAACCAGGAGGCGGCCAACATGCTGTTTGATACGGCTAAAAAATGGCTGGCTTTCAGAAAAATTGAAGCAATGGATGGCCCCATCAATTTTGGTGAAACAGATAAATACTGGGGCTTGTTAGTTGACGGTTTTACACATCCTTCTTATGAGATAGCATACAATTTTAAATACTACCAATCCCTGTTTGAAACCTATGGATTTCAAACCTATTACAACCAGGAAGGTTTTCACCTCGATATTACAAAACCTCTTCCACCCAAATTTGAAAAAATTGCCAACTGGGTGGCAAATAAACCAGAATATACTTTCGAACATCTTGATTTCAAGCAGATTGACAGGCAATTAGGCGATTTTTGTACAGTATTTAATGAAGCTTGGGCAAGTTTTAAAGAGAATTTTAAGCCCCTCGAAAAAAAGTACACCATAGCAACGCTAAAAAAAGTCAGGCAAATAATTGAACCCGAATTCATATGGATCGCTTATCACGAGCAAAAGCCGATTACTATCTACCTGATGTACCCTGATGTAAACATGATCCTGAAACATATGAACGGGAATATGCACGTATTCAACAAACTAAAATTCCTTTCGCTAAAAAATAAAAAAGCCATGACACGCGCAAGGGGTGTATTGATGGGCACTATTCCTGAATTCCAGGGAAGAGGTATTGAAGCAGCCATAATATTGCAACTGGTTAAAGTGTTCGAGAGGAAAAAACAGTATACCGAAATTGAGTTTTCATGGGTAGCTGATTTCAATCCGAAAATGAAAAAAATCTTCCTCTCAGTCGGGAACAAACATGTGAAAACATATAAGACATACAGGTATCTGTTTGACAGGAACAAACCTTTTAAAAGGGTTCCGATACCGGAGGGGGATTACTAGGAGGAAGTGAACTAAAGTGACTTGAGTGAGCAAAGGTTTGTAGAGACGCGCCACGTGGCGCGTCTCTACAAACTCCAACTCTACTAACTCTATTAACTCAACACATGACATACGACATTATTATCATAGGTGGCGGATTAGGTGGTTTAACAGCCGGAGCGAAATTGGCAAAGGAAGGTAAAACTGTTCTTCTGCTTGAACAGCATGATCGTCCGGGAGGATGTGCCACAACATTTAAACGCAAAGATTTTACCATGGAGGTTGGCCTTCATGAAATGGATGGATTACACCCCACCGATGGTAAACATAAGATATTTAATGAGTTGGGCGTATATGATGATGTTGAGTTTTTGCCGCTTCCTGAATTCTATCGATTTAAAAATGAACGGCTTGATTTGGTAATGCCACACAACAAGGAAAAGGCCATAGCCATATTAAATGAGAATTTCCCTGGCCAGGCAGATGGCATAGATACCTACTTTGAGAGATTGATGAATGCGCGAAGAATCAATGTTCTTGAGAGAGATAAACCTAATATCAGTGTTGGTGAATACCTGGATTCAATTTTTACCAATGAAGAGCTAAAGCTTTTTTTACTGGGTAACCTCGGGTATTTTCATGATGATCCATATACCCTTTCACTTAGATATTTTTCTGTTGCAGAAGGAGCATATTTCCAGGGAAGAGCCAACTATATCAAGGGAGGATCTCAAAAGCTTTCAGACAAGCTAATGAACATCATCAGGCAAAATGGAGGAAAAGTATTGTTGAGTCACAAAGTAAGCTCAATATCCACCTCAGGAGATAAGGTCATTGAAATTAGTTTTAAGAATGTTCTCCCTGGAGCGCATAGTGAAATCAAAGCCACTGCAAAAGAATACATTGCTAATGCTGCGCTGGCCAATATTGCAGACATGCTTGATAAGGAACATGGTTCTGCTCTTAAGAAGCAACTTGAAACACATGAAATTGGGGCATCGCTGTTAACAGTGTATTTCGGATTCTCCAAACCACTTAAGGAAATTGGCAATCAGTATTATTCCACTTTCGTTTATGATGAAAGCGTCAGATGCCAAAAAGATATCCTGGCTAACAATCATGGAGATTTTTCTGTCAGGAGCTACACTTTTGTAGACTATAGCCAGGTAGATGCTCAGCTCTGTCCGGCAGATAAAGGTGTAGGAGCAATATGTGCCATTGACTATACAGCTGATTGGGATGGCTTATCAAGAGAAGAATATAAGCAAAAGAAAAAAGAGGTCGGTGAAATTTTTGCTGAAAGGTTAAATAAACTAATTCCTGGCTCAAAAGAATTAATTGAACATATTGAAGTAGCTACAGCCAAAACTGTCCGTCGCTACACTTTGAATCCACAGGGTGCCGTTTACGGTTTTGCCCAGAATCCGGGTAGGGTACCTCTGAATGGAATTGAAGGAATAGAAAATTTCCATGTTGCCTCTGCATGGGGAAAATTTGGTGGTGGATTTTCCGGAGCAATCTATAGTGGCTACATGACTGCGCTTGACATACTTAGACTAAAATAGTATATTTATCTATGAGGATCGAGCATTCTGCACATAAGAATTTTCCTGATTTTGTTTTACTTAGAACTTTCAAGCGAAAAGTAAGCGCTGAAGATATTATTAACTCATGTAATCCTATTTTGAGACTACAACCCTGAATGGCTCCATAAGTCCATAATCCAGCAAATCATAATTTACCCCGGACGGTTGATCCTCAGGTGCATATTTAAAACTCCATGGAGTCACAATCCCGTTTCTTCTTGAATGATGTGGTCCAAGCAAATTTTTCAATGATCCGATAACTGTCACTGTAATTGTATTCTCTCCCCGTTTGATATATTTATCAATTCTTAATTCACCTGGAGAAGCAAATATCTGCCCTGCCTTTTTGCTATTAACTGTAACGGTAGCAACAGTTCCCTGCCAATCCGGTAAAACAACTTTTGCTAAGCCCCGACCATCAATTTCGACACTGGCCGTATATTCCATTTTATCATAGTAAAACGGATATCCCTGGTCCTTCCAGGAACCAATTTCCATGCCCGCTTTCTCTCCGATTATCCATCCCTTATCCAAAGCCAGGACATTGAAATCACCTAAAAGATAGACAGGTTCAAGTTCAATGTAGACTGACATTGGGGAAGCTCTAAGAATAACTCTATTATCTCCATTTTGAACACTCTTGCTAATGTCAAACACTGCAAAAGATTTATCAAGCCACCACTCTCCTGGCAGTGGCTCGAGCAAGACTTCATTCAACAACACTTCATATAATTCTGCTCTTTCAACTACCAATTTAATTGGAACATTTCCTGGTTTTATGTCAAACCTAAAAGGAAACTGCACTTCAAATCCGGAGTTAGTTCCGAAAGTATCCCGATCAATTATTTCTGTCTTAAACTGGGAAGAAGAGACCCATGGATTTGTAGGAAATCCGTGTGCATTGAAGATCTTTGTCTGTGCGTTATAAAAGTATATCAAACCCGTGGTATCCTCTTTCATAGTTAAATAGCAGTAGTCGAGATTCATCACGTTTTGCATATCAGGATTTACCTTCAACATACTTATTTCAATGTCTGTCTCAATCCCTCTCCATTTTTTAATCCTGGTTCTCCGGGCATTTATCTCCTCATTGCTGATATAGAGTAGCAAACTCCCTCCCGGGGGAATTGAGGCAGCAAAACTTATAATATCAGAGGTCACTACACAAGGGAAATTTTCGATTTCGCCTGTAAAAAGATTCATCTTTACAACATCATTTCCCTGCAAAACCATTCGGGTTTTGCATGTTTCAAATTTATCGGAATTTACAAGGAATAGTATTTGTCCATCTTCAAGAATACGCCTGTGATGGAACAGTTTGCCTCCCTCTTGTTCTACAAGGATAAATTCATCTGATAATAAATAGTTGACGCACCTGGGATCATTCGATCCATTTATTGATATCCACTCTTCAGGAAACTTATCCGGCCATTCGGTACACCTTTCTGTTTCAACACCATCAATATATAAAGGCGGACTACCCAATGAAAGAACTGTTCCTCCATTTAACAAAAAAGCTTCAATTAAGTCTGCCGTGCTTTTGTTGATGTTATGCATAAATTCAGGAAAAACTACATAGGTGTACTGTTGCTCTCCCACCTCAAATTTTCCATTTTCAACTGCACCATAATCTCTGATAATATTCTCAGAACCAAGATCATATTCTACTTGCTCCTCTTCCATCCTATCAAGCAAAGCAACAAACTCCTTATTCAAGTGCTCAATGGTGGTATTTTTCTCATCAAGCGCATAGTACATCCATGCAGTAGTAGTAGGTTCTATTATCAAAACACGATTCTTTTGGACACCTGAAGAGAGAGCCAAAGACAAACGGGCAAAATAATCTGCCAACGAATTATACTCCTCCCACCAGGGTGTGTGATAAGAAAATGATTGCGGAAAATCGTGTTTCCTGTCCCCCATGATAGTACCATACGAGAGATGCTGGGTCATCATGTTAACACCCAGCGCATACTCCCAGTCACCATTCCTCTTCATATCATCGAATGTTAACTCCCATCCCGATGCTCCATATGTTTCACTCAGTTTCCTCTCTCTTCCCAACTGGTTTCCAACGCTGTTCAATTCACGAACGGCCCTGATGTTCCCAAATTGATCATTTCGTTCACCCATAGTATTAAACAACATATCAATTCCCGGTACCTGGTGCCATGCGTACATAGCCATATTATCAGGGCCCTGATTTGGTGAGGGCCAGTCGTGTTCCCAGTAATGACCTGTCCATGATAAATTCTGCTTTTCGGTATATTCATACCATGGTTTCGACCATCGATCAATAAATAGTTCCAGTAAAAGCTGGTAATAATTGTGTCTTACAGTCTTGTAGTCTCCTTCATTTTCAACAAGTGAAACAAGGTGTGGCTCGAGCCGATACCCCCATCTCTCCTCATATTGCTCATACAGATCTGCTGTCCATCGAATCAATGAGGAGCCACCCTGTGGGGCTATATTGGGCTCGTCTGTAAATATACCCGGAACAGTGTTCCCAAATTCCATTCCCACCTCTTTTTCATATCCGGTCATCGTTACTTCAATAAATTTCTCAGTTACACCGGGCTTAATCAAATCTACATATGAATACCCTGCATACCATTCTGAATTTGGAAAATATATCTTTTCATACAGTAAAAAATCACCCTTCTTACCTGTCAAACTATCTACCTTCTCAGTAACTTCAATATGCCCCTTGAAGATATGCAGATACTCCTTTGTTGTGTCAGGTTTCAGAATAGTCTGACGATGAAGTTTTAATGCCTGCCCCTCATTATATGAAGAAGGCATAGCAGCGGCAACCAATCCCCCACCAAAGCCACTTGGAAATGAATTCTCATCATATAGCCAGAGTTGCATGTCCATAGAGCGTGCCTTTTTCATGGCATATTTTACCAGCTCATACCACTCTTCAGAAGCATACTCAGTAATCAATCCATACCGGGGATGCACAAATACACCACCGAATCCACGCAAACTAAAATCTTCCAGCTGCTCATCAATCATTTTCTCTGTAATCACACCATTCCATACCCAGAATGGCATAGTTTTATATGCTGCAGGTGGAGTTTCAAATTCCTTTTTTAGATTATTAAATCCATCTCCGCTATTGCATGCTGTCATCAGGAGGAAAAAAACAGCGACTCCAAAAATCTTAAATATCTTCATAATTCAGCAAGTTAAAAGCTACCTGATTCGACACTTATGATCCATAACTGCCAATCTTAATATCTCAATCAGGATAAATATTGTAAGTTTTATCAACTGAAGTTCTTAAGAGATTTTACCTCTCGCCACGAACAGCACCTACATCTCTTGGCTCACAAAACCATACGAGCTTCTCCTCAACAGTTAATGTATCAATGAAAGTTAAATCTCCAGGATAAGTATCAGTAAATATTTCTATCATCTTCTTCTGCAGCGAAGTTAAAATAATCTCATTTCCCTGTAGATTAGCTATATTGGTAGTCTCATGAGGATCATTATCCAGGTCATATAATCTGTGTAATATGCCAGATGGACCATAGCCAGTCTGATAACCCTGTCCAAGGTCATACAAGCCAGTGGTGAAAATATATTTCCATTTGCCATCCGTAACCATGGCTTTGTTGTCCTCTAAAAACTCAGCAAATACATATTCATCTTCAAAGCAGCACTTCTTCTCAAAAAGATACTCCCTGCTCCTGCCCTGCACTGTTTCCAATTCAGGAAGATCAAGAAGATCAAGGATGGTCGGAACCACGTCAATGAATTGCACCAATGACTCAACTGATTTAACTTTTCTCTTCTTATCGCCCACTCGAAAAATGAGGGGTGCCTTGATGGCCGGATCCCACATCGTATGCTTTTCAAATCGCTTATGATCCCCAAGAAGGTATCCCTGGTCACCCAGGTAAACCACAAGGGTGGATTCTTTCAGGCCTTCTTCATCAAGTGCATTGAGAATCTTCCCTACTTGCTGATCCATATATTCAACAGAAGTATAATAAGATGCAATAATCCCTTGCTTGTCACTGTCACTTAATCCCCTGAAAATTTCCGGGACAAAGCGATCATCCTCAGGGCTGCCTGTTGGCAAAGAAATTTCCCCGGGATTGTATCTTCCGGCATATTCGACGGGGAAGTTAAATGGTGAATGCGGTTCATGAAATCCTACCCAGAGAAAAAAGGAAGTATCCTTATTTGATTTAAGAAATTCAATGGCCTTCATAGCATCATATGCTGCAGGTCCATAAGCTTCATGGAAAGCAGTTGGCAATACATCAGCGTTCAACCAGATTCTTGCAGAATCAACAAATGGTCGCCACACTCCCAGTGTCGGAATAGAATCAGATATTTCGGGCATCTCCTGCGCTGCAAACCAAAGTTTATAATCTTTATTGGTTATATTGTGGGAGAATCCATGATCAGGTACCGGGGCTACCCAATTGTTGAAATGTGTCTTCCCTACAACTCCAGTTGAATAAGATAAAGCTCTAAGGTGCTCAGCAATAGTCACATTTTTTTCATCATTAAATGGTGTGTGTAACAAATTCACACCCGTTGCATGAGGATATTTTCCGGTTAACAGAGATTGCCGTGATGCACTGCAGACAGGAGCATTGGAGTATGCATTTGTAAAGATCACTCCCTCCGCAGCAAGCTTATCCAGATTTGGAGTTCTTACAATATCATTTCCGTAGCATCTGAGGGCGCTTGCCGAGTGATCATCTCCAACAATCACCAGGACATTTTTAATAGGAATTTCTTCTGCCTTCTGGTCACATCCTGTAAAAGATATTATCAGAGTCGCAACAAACGTCAATTTATAAATTTGATTCATTGATTATTAGCTTAATGAAGGTAAAAATACTGTTTTCAGCAGATTAAAAAAAGTATGCTAATATTTTCCTGAATATGGCTATCTTGTTTGCATATAAACCTAAACCGAAAAAAGATGAAAAAAGCATTTTTTAGGATAGCAGCTGTAATAATTGTGTCTTTACTCTTGCAGTCATGTTTTGAGATAAAGGAGATTATTAAAATCAATAAAGACGGATCTGGAACCTTTTCCATGGTTGTTGATATGAGCGAATTTAAAGTAATGCTGGAAAGCTTCAGCGAGGAAGATGAAAATGTAGCTGAAAGTCCCCTGGCTGAAGAAGAACAAGAATATGAAGCTACTAAGTCCAGGCTGGAAGTAATCGAAGGAATATCAAATATCACCTTCCTTACAGAAAATGATGGCTATATGATCACCACAAGTTTTGATTTTGCCAATCCTGAAGCCCTGAACAAAGGTATGAATGTGGTCTATGAAGATGAAAATGCCTTTGGAGAGTATACCCTTTATTATAAGTTCAAAAAGAAGAATTTTGAACGAACAGCAGCAAACAACATGCTAAAAGATCTTGAAAGTGAGATGAATTCTGATGAATTAGACACTGAAGATATTGATCTTTCTGAAATTTTTTCAGACGTGGCCTTTGTTAACGAGGTAACTTTTACTGACCGCAAGATAAAAAAGAGCAGTTCCGAAGCTATTGAGATCTCCGAAGATGGCTCAACTATGACCTTGAAAAGATATATCTTCAGAGAAGACGATGATAAGTCAATGGATTATAAGCTCAAGCTTAAGTAATCCTGCGAGGAAAGTAGAAGGCAGTGAGCATAAAATTCGGTTCGTCTAACCACCGGGGCCATCGAGATTGTACTAAGCAATTTCTGAATCTGACTTTCATGTTCCTGGTAACATTCTTCAGGACATTTAAATCGAATGAGATACATACCCTCATCAGTTGGCATGGCTATTAACATAACCTTAAATGGACGACGCATTTCAGAAAATATGGCGCAAATACCAAAAGCATGGTGATTATCCAGAACTGTAGCAAATGGTCCCTCACCTGTAATCAGCCCATCCTGGCATACTTCTGAACGAAGATATTCCAAAACGGGTTTATCGGTATGAGAGAACCACAGCTTCATGTGCATATTGTTGTTTTGATTAACCAGCTCATATTCCATTTTTTCGCCTGGATGAAACACCGGAGTCCAATTGGGTGAAGCTGTAAATTGTATACCAAGAGTAGGATGTTGATAAACGATTTCGTCCTGTGCCTGAAGTGCGAATGAAACTGATACAAATAGCAGTACTAAAAATAAATATTTAATCAAGTTTTTCATCCTTACTCCTCCTTCCTTATTTATTTATCACAATATACAACAGAAACAATCATAATTCTCATTTTCAGCTACTTAATAAGGGAAATGCGTGTTAGAAGGGTTGAAATGCAGCTTATTGACTGTGAAAGGCCTAAATTCAAAAAAGGTGTTCATTCCCATGCTGATTTTGTACCTTAATTCTCTCTATCTTTATAGCAAGAATTTAGCTATGAATAAACACATATTTTTTGCAACACTGTCAATACTCTTAATTTCACAATCCGGCTGTATAGAAAAACAAGCATTGCTTCCAGGTGAAAGATATGTAGAAGTGAGCGGCGGCAAGATATGGTATCACATCATTGGAGAGGGACCAGCACTTCCACTTCTCATGCTTCATGGCGGGCCGGGTGGCACTAGCAATTCAATGTATATGCTTGCTGAACTAAGCGAAGACCGGCCCATTATCATATTCGATCAGTTAGGAACAGGTAAATCTGGACTTTTGACAGATACCTCCTTAATGGAGATTGACTATTTTGTTGATCAGCTGCATGAATTTACTGCGGCACTTGGTCTAAGAAAGTATTATATTTTTGGACATTCATGGGGATGCATGCTTGGACTCGATTACTACCTTGAATATCCAAAAGGAATCAAGGGACTGGTATTAAATAGCCCACTGGTCAGCACTGAAAGATGGATACATGATACTGATACACTGATTGCCACCTTGCCGGATTCCATTCAACAAATAATTGAGGTGCATGAAATGAACGGGACTTTTGACTCACGAGAATATCAATATGCAAATTATGTGTTCTACCGGAATTTTATTGTGAGAAAATCCAGAATCCCCAACACTTATGATATTGCACCTTCAAAAGGAAACGACGTCATTTATGAATACATGTGGGGGCCAAGTGAGTTTACAGCCACTGGCACGCTTAAAAATTATGACCGGATCGACCGTTTGGATGAAATAAAGATTCCTACTCTCTTCGTGACAGGGGAATATGACGAAGCCCGTCCAGCAACCGTCAAATACTATTCAACTTTAACTCCCCATAGTGAATTTGAGATAATAGAAGATGCCGGTCATGGTACCATGCATGATAACCAGGAGCAAAATGTAAGAGTGATTGCTGATTTTTTTTTAAGTATAGAAGAAGACTAAATAGCTTCAGATACTATGTAATCAAAGAAAAGAAAACTTCAGTCCGTACTGAATATCAAAAAAGCTGTTGATCGAACTTATCTCTGCATAACCCGGAGACGTAAAATACCGAAGTTCAACAAACAGGCCTACTAAGGCACCGTTCTTAAAATGGTAGTAAACTGTATTTTCCTCAGCAAAACCCATCATATATAATCCAGTAGGATAAAAAAAAGCGAACCCATGTTGTGTAGTCAAGCCGACTGTTAAGCTAAGCTTATCACCCGGCAGATCAATTGGACGAAAAGCTCCCATGGAGCTACTCAGATAATTCCCGATACCGTTTGCTCCAAGCTCTGCCCCAATTTTTGCCTTATAGAGGTCATATATTTTGAAAACTGCATGTGCCCTGAGTGAAGCACCATTTCCTCCCGGATCAAATCCGGCACTGTGGCTGAAAATGCGATTGTTTCTCGACACAGTTAGTTCTACCCCATCAAATTGTGCATCCACAGTTGAAAAGATACCCAGCAACAAAACAATATATAAACTCCTTATTCCCATAAGGCATCAAAGTATTTTATCATAAGTGAGATCATTTCCTCCTGTTGTTCTTCCCGTGAAATATCTGCATCATTGTCACCCTCCTGGAAACCATAGCATCCAAATCCGGAATGATTGCCTCCATTGATCCTGTAGTAGCATGTTTGATTGGATGAAAGAACAATAGAATCTGCTGCTGTTAATTCAACTGCTTCCGGCAGATACTGCTTGTTTGCAGCGATCTCCTCCGTAGTAGCCAAGCCATCATTCGAAGCATATATGCTCAATACATTTCCATCCCATTCAGCTAAGCTTTTTGATTCGGTTGCCCATGAAGCCATTAGCACCAATCCGTCAAAGCTGTCTGGTTTATCACTAAGCGCAAACACAGAAACAACTCCTCCAAGACTATGGCCTCCGATAGTCCAGTGCTGAATCTCACTAAAATGACTCATCACTTTTCCCACTTTTCCCATATTCACAATAGCCAGGTTGGAGGGGACTTTGATTTGAATGATTGCAATCTCAGGATACCTGTTTACGAGCTCAGTCATCCAGCACAGGTATACATGTGGATCAACAAATCCACCAGGTACAAATAAAAATGCATTATCAGGAAGGATGTCGCTTGAAGAAATCAGGATATAATCCCCGGTTTCCTCTTTAATCACATCATAGTTTACCTTGTCCAAATCTTCCGGCAAATAACTGCAAGCTGAAAGGAAGAGGACTAGAAAAAAAAATACCGGATGGAATCGGATCATTGTAGAAAAAGGTTTTCAACAGTATATACAACTTCAGGATTCGAATTTATAAAAATCCGCCAAGAAATAAGCTGATATACCACTCCTCATTACTATGCTCAAAAATATCCTGTTTATGCTTGACAAGACCCCTTAGATTTCGTATATTAAGAGAGGTGCAGAATTTGATGCTGGATGAAAAATATAACAGGTATACTACTCATTGTCCTGTTACTTGTATGCACAACAGGATCAAGCGATCAAATATCTAATTATCAAGATACTGAATGCAGGAGAGAACATTTGTCTACACCTGAACCTGGCACCTGTCTAAAGCAGGATGCATACAGGATACTTCAGATCATTGAGAATATCCGTGCCAACCCACTGGAGAAAAAAAAATACGACAAGATTTTTGATTTGGTGAAGCCGAAGGTATACCATGTCCTGGATACCGTTATCAGGGAAGATTCACTTGGGGTTCCCCTACGAATCTATTATCCTAATAAAAAAAGCATGCGGGAAACCTATCCCATTGTCTTTTATATTCATGGCGGTGCCTTTATGTATGGAGATATAGAAAAGTACGACCTGCTCGCAAAGAAAATTTCTCTTGCAACAAAATCTATTGTATCATCCGTTGAGTACCGGCTCGCACCTGATCACCCCTTCCCCGCAGCAATTGATGATTCCTATTGTGCCCTGGAATGGGTTGCCAATCATGCAGAAGACCTGGGAGGATCAAAAAATGGAATATGTGTTATGGGAAGCAGTGCCGGTGGTAACATTGCAACAGTCCTGACACTTAAAAGCAGAGAGAAAGGATATCCAAACATTGCTTGCCAGGTATTGTACTATCCGTGCACAACATTTGAAGAAACTGAATTTCCGTCTAGACTATTTTTCCTGTGCGATTCTACCAGGTCCTATATGCTTACCGAGGAAGTTTTAAGAAAATGTAGAACAGCATATTTGGGACCCAATTCAGATATTCATGATCCTTTTCTCTCTCCACTCGCAGCAAAGCTGGATTCTGAATTACCCCCCGCATTAATCTTCACCGCCCAATGTGATCCTCTGCGCGATGAAGCAAAGCTCTATGCCAGGGAATTAGCAAAAGCCGGGGTTGAAGTAAACTACACAGAATACGAAGGAAGTATACATGGTTTCCTGAGTTTCTACATGGTCCTCGATGAAGGGAAAAAATCTTTAAGAGAAAGCAGAGATTTCATACATGATCATGCAGACCTTCAGAAATAGCACCGGGAACCGGGCACTCATAAACGTCTGCTTAACGACAGCTATTAATTAATAGTCATCCCTGTGAATACTATTTTTTCTATCTTTAGATTTGCTATGGAATGATACTATGCTGGGAAGACTGATTTTACTTTCTTTACGGAACCTTCGAAGGAATCTGCTGTATACCATTATTGTTATAGGTGGATTGTCTCTTGGTATGACTACGTTTCTTGCTATCGTTCAATGGTCTGCCTGGCATATCAGTTCAGACAGGCACTTTCCTGATTCTGAAAATCTCTTCAGAATAACCTTTGAAGAGAAAAGAGAAAACTTCGAAAGGCATACTGCCAGGATATTACATGGAGATATAACGCTACAGCTTATTCAATCCGATGAGATTCCTGAAATTGAATGCATGGCCAGGCTGGCTCCATTTAGAAATGCCATTGTAAGAAAGGATGAAATCCTTTTTTATGAAGATAGATGCTATGGCTGTGATTCTACTTTCTTTCAAATGTTTCCTCCCACGGTAATTCACGGAAATCTTCATACGATGCTTGATGGACCGCGCAAAGTTATCTTAACAAGGAGTAGTGCAGAAAAATACTTTGGGAAAACAAATCCCCTTGGAGAAACACTCGAACTGGAGCATCAATTTTGGGGTTCACCCGTTGAATATGAGATCACCGGGGTTATAGAAGATTACCCGGAAAATACGCATTTCTCCATTTCCTTTTTAACCTCCTTCAGAGATCCAGACAGCTATAGTTCTACCGCATGGGTGTATGTCAAAATCAAGGAAGATGCAAGCATTCCAGAGGTAGAAAAATCCATTAAGACATTTATACTTCAAAACAATAACGAAAACTATGCAGAGGGAATCTTCCCACATATTACAAAATTAACTGACATTCACCTTAAATCTCATTTGGCCAGGGAGATTGAGCAAAACGCCAACTACAAATCTGTTTGGATTATCAGTATTGCAGGTTTGCTTGTTTTTATCCTTGCCTGGTTCAATTTCACATTACTTTCAGTGAGTCAAAATCAATTGAACGTGAAAAAATTGATATTTCAGTGGCAGCTTGGAGCTGGCAAGGAATCATTCTTTCAGCAATTTTTTGTAGACTTCATGGTTGTGGGAATAATCTCTTTGATCATTTCAGGACTTCTTAGCTTCCTGATGGCTAAACAAATCTTTGCTGTCATTGGAATCCATATGGACGAGAATATCAATCTCTTACTTATGGGATTCGTCACATTCCTGATCCTATTAATACTCTCTTCACTTCTAACTGCATTTTACGCTACCTTCAGATTATATAGGATCCTGAAAATTAAATACCTGTCTACTTCTTCCCTTACCCCCAGGTCCCTCACAGCAAGAAACATATTTATACAGGTAGTGATTGTGCTTGAGTTTGTAATCACCTTTATGCTTATTTCAAATCTATTTATGATAAGGGAACAGGTAAACTACTCCATCGGACAACAAATCGGTGCAAACGATACCACAACCATTCAGATTCACAGTTTACCCAGAACCATCATTGACAAGTATGCTCTTTTCAGGGAAGAAGTGCAAAAATACCCGGTATTTACAGAGATTACTGCAATGATGGAGGAGCCCGGAGGCATGGCTATGGATGCATTCCCTTATACCTTAGAAGGAATGCCTGAATCAGAAGAACGGCTGTTTTTTTTCCCGGTAGATAAATACTTTCTGAAATTTTATGACCTGGATCTTCTTGCAGGTGAAGATTTTCCAGACAACTACAATCCAAAAGATACTGTTGATTACTACATACTAAACGAAACTGCAGCGAATTCTATTTCTCCTGGCGATTATGAAAACATAATAGGTAGAGAACTTAATTTTAATTTCCCGCATCCTGACCTGATCTTTCCAGGAAAGATTATTGGGGTAATCAAAGATTTTCATCTTTCTACCATGGAGATGAAAATCAACCCTATGGTCATCTTCCCTAAACATACTTGGCTCTATTGTTTTTCTCTCAGGATAGGGAGTGATCGACAGCAGGCACTAAATACCCTGAATACCATCTGGAAGGATTTGTATCCTGATTATCCCCTGCGCTACTACTTCACCACTGACATGTATGAAACACTCTATGAATCAGAACTTACAGAAGTCAGAGTATTGCTCATATTCAGCATACTCTCCCTTATTATTGCCGGTACAGGATTGTTTGCTTTAAGCGGTTATTTCATGCATCAAAAGATGAGGTCTGCCGCGATCCGTAAAATTAATGGAGCTGGCATCAGGCACATACTGGTCCCGGAATTAAGACAATACCTGGTATTGGCGCTTGTATCAACCCTTATTGCTGCACCACTATCCTTTTTCACAATAAAAAACTGGTTGAGCAACTTCTCTTATCAACTTCCTATCCCTTTATGGATCATACCAGCATCGGCCTTGCTTCTAATATGCTTCTCCTGGTTAGCCGTTTTCTACAACTCCATGAAGCTGGCTCGTCTCAATCCCTCAGAATTTCTTGGACGAGATTGACACGGCTGAGTCAATGGGTCAATGAGCTAATGGGTCAATGAGTCAATGAGCTAATGAGTCAATGAGTCAATGAGTCAATAAGATTATATGTTTCACTATAGTTTATTTAAGCTATTTATTCTATTATAAGTCTATAAATCTATATTATATATTATTAACATATTTCAGCACTTATTTGTAATAAATTCTATTTGTTATGAAGTAATTTAATGCAATTATTCCGTTATATATTTTAAGGGATTCAATGGTCAATGGCTAATGTCCCATTCGCCAATAAACAAAACAACATGAAAAAAATTTCTATTGCAATAGTACTCGCATTCTTATTCATAGCTTCAAACGCACAGTTAAAGCTTGATGCTGAAATTAATCCTGCATTGCTTAGCTCACACTGGGATTCATACTGGGTTTCAGTACCGGACACTGATCCGAATAGCTATGGCGTATATTTCTACAGAAATACGATTGAACTGAACATGATGCCTGAGAAATATATCGTTCATGTTTCGGCTGACAACCGCTACAAAATTTATATAAATGGGAAGCTATTAGGACTAGGTCCTGCGCGAAGTGACCTGGATAACTGGAAGTTTGAAACCTACGACCTGGCAGCTTACCTGAAACCGGGTAAAAATATTATCAGTGCAAGTGTTTGGAACTTTGGCAGCGAAAAACCATGGGCACAGCTATCACTCTTCTCTTCATTCATAGTCCAGGGAAACAGCGAAACAGAATCGGATTTAAATACCCCGGGAAATTGGAAATGTAAACAAATAGATGCCTACACACCTATTACGAATTATAAGGAAAAATTAGGGACTTTTATTGTTGTAGGCCCGGGAGATCATGTTAACGGAGAGAAGTACCCCTGGGATTGGATGGACATAGATTATGATGATTCTGAATGGTTGAATCCTCGCTCACTATGCCCTGGTGCTCCTAAAGGAGTAGGAACCGAAATTACACATGCCCTGGTTCCCCGAAATATTCCTGCAATGGAATTTTCACCAATTGAATCTCCCAAAATTCGAAAAGTTGATATGAACCTGGTAGAGAAAAATTTCAAGGATTATAAAATTCCTGCTAACACAAAAACCACAATTTTGCTGGATCAGGATTACCTGCTTACTGCTTATCCGGAAATAAATATATCGGGGGGAAAAGGTTCAAGTATTAAAATTGGCTACAGCGAAACACTATACAACGAATCTGGAAAAAAAGAGAACAGGAACCTCGTAAAAAATATGATATTCAAAGGTAATTATGACATTTTTGAGCCGGATGGACAGGTAAACCGAAAGTTTACAACGCTATGGTTCCGTACCTTCAGGTATATCCAACTGGAGATTGAAACCGGCGATGATCCGCTAATTGTGCACTCGATAGATCCAATTTTCACAGCCTATCCCTTTGTTGAAAAAGCATATTTCAATTCTGACAATGAATTACTTTCTGAAATATGGGAAACGGGCTGGCGTACTTCCAGGTTGTGTGCCAATGAACTTTTTTATGATTGCCCATACTATGAGCAAATGCAATATATAGGAGATGCCAGGATTCAAGCACTCATTTCACTGTATGTTTCAGGTGACGACAGGTTGATGCGGAAAGCGATTGATGATTTCTATAATTCAATGATACCTGAGGGACTTACACAAAGTCGATATCCGACAGAGCCGCGCCAGGTTATCCCCACCTATTCCTTGTTTTGGATCAGCATGATTAACGATTACCTATGGCACAGGCCTGACTATATGTTTGCAACTGAATACCTGGTAAGCATTCAACATATATTGCAATGGTTTGAGAACCGGGTTGACACTGAGTCTGGGATGCTGGGACCCATTGAATATTGGCCATTCGTCGACTGGACATCAGCATGGACGTGGGACAATGAAAAAGGATTAGGCGGAGTTCCAAAAGGCGGACTTGAAGGAAACTCTTCAATCATTACACTTCAGTATGCGATGACACTTGACCAGGCAGCAGATATTTTTAGCTTTTATGGACTGGAATCCCTGGCCAGGGCATATGTAAGCAAGGCAGATCAGCTGGTTGAAGCAACAAAGAAGAACTGCTGGGATGAGGAAAAACAGTTTTTTGCAGATACACCGGAAAAAACAGAATTTAGTCAGCACGCCAACATTTTAGCTGTACTCACAAATGCTGTTCCTGATGAAGATAAAGCACTGCTCATCGAAAGAACAATACGTTCTGAGGATCTGATAGAAACTTCATATTACTTCAAATTTTACCTTCACCGCGCCCTTATTGAATCAGGTTTAGGTAATAAGTACCTGGACATGCTCTCCCCATGGAAGGAAATGCTGGATATGGGCCTAAGTACTTTTGCTGAGATGCATGACCTTGCCGGCACAAGATCTGATTGTCATGCGTGGAGCTCCAGTCCCTTGTACGAATTCCTGGCCACAGTTGCCGGGATCCGGCCAGCGGATATAGGATTTAAAAGTGTCATTATAGAGCCACATCCGGGATCTCTGGAGTACATTAAATCAGGCCTGCCCCATCATCTTGGCCTTATCGAGGTAGATCTTGAGTTTAATCTAAAAGGGAAAGTCAAGGGAACTGCTACCCTGCCAGAAGGATTGAGTGGGATATTTGTCTGGGATAGCCAGACGATTGACCTGAGCGGAGGGGTGAACAAAATCTCACTAGGTCCTATCGATGCAAAGTTCCGTGGTGAATAACTTTTTATCAGAAAACTTACAATTTTTTTAACTTTGATTTTTCTTTTTGCATAGATCATACTAAATATTTTTTCAATGGATATTAATCAGTCCCAAACAAAATTTCAGCAATGGGCTCTTGTAATTTTACGCGTTGCCATTGGCTGGCAACTGCTATATGAAGGCATAGTTAAATTATTGAATCCCAATTGGTCATCGGTAGGATACCTGATGGATTCAAAAGGAATTTTTGCCGGTTTATTTCACGCGATGGCAGGCAATCCCGATGTACTCAGAGTTGTAGATTTCATGAATGTGTGGGGACTGGTTATTGTAGGTGCAGCATTGATCCTGGGACTTTTTACCAGGGTTGCCATCTATGGAGGTATCGCATTGTTGTCACTCTATTGCTTATCCCATCCCGCTTTGTTAAATGTAAGGTATGCCATTCCTTCTGAAGGAAGTTATATGTGGATCAACAAAAACCTGATTGAAATTATTGCACTGCTTGTTGTACTCGTGTTCCCAACCTGGTATACTATTGGAATAGACAGGTTCATTTTTAAAAATAAGGTGGAAAACTAACTAACTACAGCATCATGGAGGAGAATCGAAATAATAATAAGAAGCAAGATAATAAGTCAAAAATTAACCGCAGGGATTTATTGAAAGGGCTTGCCACTGTGCCGGTATTCGGAGCATTTGCCTATGGTGTTTGGAGAAAGAAAAAACTTGACCATTATAGAAGCCACAAACTCAGCAAGGAGCTGAACATGAGCCCTACTCCTGTTGCCGAAGCAAAGCTTATCTGGGATGGCGAGCCCATGAGGATTGGAATCATCGGATATGGTATTCGCGGAACACAACTAATGAAAGGTGCTGGTTTTATTCATCCTGATGAAATGCAGGAATGGAAAGATGGTGCCGCAACTAACAGCTCCGACAGAAGGTATAATGAATACAAGGAGCAGGATGACCTGAATGTGGTTGTAAACGGTGTTTGTGATCTCTTTGACCTAAGGACAAAAAGGGCCCAGGAAGCTGCTGCCAACGTAAACAGGGAAGCTCATGGCGGTACACCCGGAAAAGAGCCAAAAATATATACAGATTACCGTGAGCTACTTAAAGCAGATGACATTGATGCTGTAATTGTCGCCACACCTGACCACTGGCATGCAAAAATAACTATTGACGCTGCCCATGCAGGGAAACATGTTTACTGTGAAAAAGGATTTACCAGAACGCTTGAAGAAGTATTTGCTATCCGTGACGCAGTAAAGGAAACGGGCATTGTATTCCAGTTGGGACACCAGGGAAGGCAAACTGAGAGTTATATCAAAGCAAGAGAAGCCATTGAGAAAGGGCTTGTAGGTGATATCAATTTGGTGGAAGTATGTACCAACAGGAATTCTCCCAATGGAGCATGGGTATATGATATCGATCCAAAAGGCAATGAAAATACCATCGACTGGAAACAATTCGAGGAGCCATGTGAGGTAAAACATCCCTTTAGTGCTGAAAGATTTTTCCGTTGGAGATGCTGGTGGGATTATGGTACCGGTTTAAGCGGTGACCTTCTGACCCATGAATATGATGCAATCAATCAAATTATTAAGATGGGAATTCCTGAAACAGCCATTTCATCTGGCGGGGTCTATTTCTTCGAAAATGAAAAGCATTTTGTAAATGAGGTTCGTGAAGTACCTGATGTCTGGAATGCAGTATTTGAGTATCCGGATAAAAACTTTTCCATGCTGTATAGCGCTACATTAGCGAACAACAGGGATCGGGGCAAAGTAATTATGGGACATGACGGTCATATGGAACTGGGCAATAACCTGAGCGTATATGCATGCGGGGAGAGCACCCGGTATAAAGATAAGATTGAAAGTGGATTGATTGATCCCGATGTTCCAATTTACTCATACATCCCCGGAAGAAAGGACGTGGATGCTGTTGCATCGCCAACAGAGCAGTACTTTGCAGGAAGAGGTCTTTTGTATACCTACAGGGGAGGAAAACGTGTTGACACTACGCACCTTCATATAAAAGAGTGGATTGAATGTATCAGGGAGAATAAAAAACCGAGTTGTAACATCGACCGAGCATTTGAAGAGGGTATATCTGCAGCTATGGCTACCATCTCCTATAAAGAGAACAGGATGATTACATGGGACAAGGATAAGGAAGAGGTCTCTTAATCCATAGGGATTTAATTTGTCTACCCTACAAATCTCACCGCTCTTTATAAACATCCCATATAGCATAAATCTCTGTGAGAAGTTGAAACTCTGAGCATTTGTAAGTACAAAGCATATGCGTATTGAGGAAAATAAAAAAAGCTTCCAGTTCCTCTCCTTCCAGGCCGGTGATATAGGAGATGTTCTCTTCACCCAGTGTTTCTTCAAATATATCTATCAACGCTTTGTCCTTTTCCAACTCATACGCCTTGCGCGCACCTTTCTCTAATCTGCTCATATTATAATAGAAAAACGAAATAGGTGAATGAAGAAAAAAACTTGCACTCTTTAACTTTTTCTCATCCATCTCAAAAGGAATATAATTCGGATTCTGGATGGGCAGTCCTAGCTCCTCCCCCTTTGTTACCGGATCACCCATTCGTTTTACTTCATCAAGAAATTCACCATATGTTGATCCCCAGCTGTATACACGCGCTTCCCGAAGAGAATAATATTTCTTTCGTAGAATAATATAAAAACCCTTTTCATCCTTAGAAATAAACCTTGCTGTATCCTGAAAAGAAATATTGTAGAAAGAAATTTGATCGTTTGACCTGACGTATATACTGAAAATTCCAAGGGTGTCTGTAACATCACCGGAGCCGGTGCCTATTGCCAATACATGCGTATATGGTATCGGCCGGAAATACTCATCATAAACCACCCCTGAAAAGAGATATGCCAATTTATCATTCTGAGCACTAAGCTTAAAGGTGGTAAGTAGTGCCTGACAGAAAACTCTTTGTTTTCTGAATTTCTATTTGTTTTTCATATTCATTGCAGATTGATAGCGTGAGAATCGAGCAAAAATTACTGTTTCCCCCCAAATTCTCCTTCAAACCCGGACC
>Ga0307990_1000125_pt1 | contig 73450 bp, 52 predicted proteins | sample EllFjometagen129_FD_203168 | JGI IMG/M metagenome (GOLD analysis project Ga0307990, IMG submission 203168) | Marine microbial communities from Ellis Fjord, Antarctic Ocean - #129 | ecosystem: Environmental > Aquatic > Marine > Unclassified | place: Southern Ocean | collected 2014-10-08
ACTAAATCTTTTTTCTTTCATTGTCATTCTGTTTTTCATTCTCAAACCATTTTTTCAGTCATTGTTGTTGTCTCTGTTGCTCGTCGCCTTGTTGGTAACGACTGCGCTAAGAAAAGTAGCGGTTTACGAAGCATTAAACTCTCGGTCTTATAAGTAGCCAAATCTTTCACAACTAAATCAGTCAAATCGAAAGATTTGGCGGGCAACCTACGAGCTGCAAGGCTACGCAAACCAACATACCCGCTATTTATTTTTAGCGTTTGTTATGGTCTTTTTTTTGTTTTAAATAATTCATATGATTGAATTAAATTACTTACAGGCATTTCGTTTTTCCTGTCTAAGTTATCTAAATCATATCGTTTCTTTATTTCTTTTGCAATTTCACTATTAATATATGCCAAAGAACTACCTTCTTCAATTACAGATAAATATTCCTTCATTAACTCTTTATCATTTTGTATCATTAGAAATACTTTGTCTGTAAGGTGAGTAGTAAATTCATCTACTACTTTCTTCTTAAAATCATTTAATTTTTCCATATTTAATTTTCTTTCTTATTATTTCTTAGATGTTGTTTTTACTTTATTATAAGATTTTGTGAAACCCATACAATTAATTGTCCACATATATTGCCTTTGTCCATTATCTACCAGAATACATTTGATTTTCGAGTTAATTTTAAGTAAATCTGTAAATTTTTCAGTATCCTCTAATGTAACGTGTGCCGTAGCACCATCTTTTTTAAGATTAATTCTATGTTTCTTCTCTTTTCCGTCCGAAACTGATAAGTAGCAATTATTGCTATTTACAAAATAATCTTGCGAATACTTCGTGAACATATAAAAAGTATAAGGTTCTTGTGTTTGAATTGTATCTTCTGGATAATCATAACGTGTTACTATGGTAAATACTAATCTCCCATTTTGTTTTATCTCATTCTTACTTTCTGCATAATATTCACCAGTCGAATTTTTAAACTCATCTGTTTTTGAATGATATGCCCATTGACCAAATGATTGTAAGCCAAATAAAATAATTCCTAAAATAATTGTAAATTTTTTCATTATTAATTCATTTAATTTTGCCCTACTTTATTTTTGGGATTGTTCAGGTCTTATTTTTCTCCCGCTATCGTCAATTCTTAAATTGACCATAACGATTGCAATATGAAATTTTGGGCATTTTGAAACACAAAACTTTCAATTCATCACACTGCTTATTTAATGCTAATACGCTAATTTCCACCACTATCTGCCCAATTTTTTATATTGCGTGTTATACAGCGTTATATTCCTTTTTCTATATTCCATATCCAGTTAGCTAAAACAATCAATAGTGCAAAATATTTAATTCGATTATCCCAATCTTTCCTTAAAAATGGGAAAAATGTTTCTTTATTTTTGATTATGTCAATTATCATCCAAAAAATCGAAAAAGTTATTAATAGATTTGTCAAAATGCCAAAAGGATTAATCAGAATCGAACTCATCAATCTACCGTGCAACAATTGTAAAGTCGCTCTTGTCGAGCCACAAGCAGGACAAGGAATTCCCGTTGTGATTTTAAATACACAAACAGTATGTCCTTCTAGTGAGTCCGAAAAATTATAAAGAAAGAAATACCCTGAAATCAAAATTAAAATAATCCCAAGGTATTTCAATTTATAATTAATGTGCATTTTGCATAAATAATTGAAAATTCATCTCTTTTGTCTTTCCCATTATGGTAAACCAATCAATAATTGTCCAAATACCAAGTCCACCACAAGTCAATAATTTAGCAACGCCTAATCCTGTTTGACCAAGCATAAATCTGTCAACACCTAAACTCCCCAAGAAAAGAGATACAATTAATAACGTTGTAGGATTTTTGTAATTTAATGATTGTAGCAATCCAAATCTGCTATCATCTAATTTTTCTAATTGTGCCCGAACTGCCATCATATTTGTTGATGGGAATTTTTCATTCATTGTTGACACAAAAATGTCAATTTTACTTTGTTCCATAATTTTACTTTTTTATTAATTAATAATTATTATTGATTACCATATTGGTCTTTTTAAATGCTGTATAACGATGGCAATATGAAATTTTGGGCATTTTGAAACACAAATCTTTCAATTTACCACACCGTTTATTTATTGCTAATTCATTCATATCTACCACTTTTCGCCCAATTTTTTATATTGCGTGTTGCCACACGTTTTTCTCACTTCACTAATTCCATTTCCATACCACTAGTGCCTTTTCTGCCAAATCTATTGATCGTTGATTTATTGCAGCAATATTCCATTTAACATTCCGTGCTTTTAAGTCCTTATTTAACGCACTTACATCTGAGAGAGCAGGATTATTTTTCTTGTCCTCAAATAACTTTTGCCCTTCAGAGCTATTGGCTGACCGACTTAATAGACAAAGGTTTCCAAGGGTATTTCTGATTGTGGTCAAGCTCAAGTCATTTGCTTCTTCTCCCAAATACTCTTTCCATTCGTCTGACAATGTTTGTGGCATTACATGTTCAACTGTATTAATCGTAGAGTAGTCTGGATATTGACCATATATTTGCATTTGTCTGTCAATTTCTTGTAATACTAGTCGTACAAATGACAACTCTGTTTTAGTGTATAACGCTTTGTTTTTAAAAGAATCTTGAAATTCCTGATCGGAAACCCACAATTCTTCTTTTTTTATTTGATCTTGTAGAGCTCTCACTTTGTCAGGTTCATTCTTGATTTTATCCCATAAACTTGGGAAGAAAGTATCATATTTTGTAACTGAAAGCTTTGTAACTTTTCTTCTTACAAGTAATACAAGTGTTTCTTTAAGAATTTTTACCGCATCTTGTTCAGATAATTCAGCACTTTTAATAACCTGTAAAATTGATAACAGAAACGGTGTACAGGAGTACATTTTAGTATGGACAATTTTCACGAGTAATCCTTTAATTTCAGCATTGGAATGAGGATGAGTTATTGGATTGATAATATTTCTATATAAAGATGTACTTTCTCGAATATTAATAAGGATTTTCGTTGCTTGTTCTGTTGCTTCTGAACTTTTTTCTTTAAGTATCTTGTAATTGTTCTTAAAGAAAACATATACTCTTCTCCCTTTTCCAATCTTTTTTTTCTGTCCGATTGAAAGCAAATCTCTCAAATAGGTTTCAAAATTCTTTTCACCACCTAATTCACTTATAGATTTAAGCCATTTTTCATTGTGAATTGTTTCATGAGATTTTCTTTCTTCATCAATTAATGGTTTAAAAATAAAACTGCAGAGAAGTTCACTTGCAGATAGAGGAGTTCCTTTAGCATTTAAACTTTCAAATATTGCTTGTGGATCATCTTTTCCCTCTTTAAGTGGAATCCAAACTATCTTTAAGCTTTTTAGAATTGCTTGCGAATAAGCCCATAAATACTCAACAGAAGTATTTTGCAATTTCCGTTGCATGTATTTGTGAAAAATATCAATTTTATTTTTGTCAGGGATATACAATTGCTGGTCTGCGGACAGTAAATCAGATAAGGGATTTTCACCAAAAAGCATAATATATGTTGGTAATCTATCGCCTTTATTACTGAACACTTTTAATTTTCTATAGTCGTCTCCGTCAGAATTTATTCGGTTTTTGAGAAGTCCCTCAAGATAGTTAATATACTCCTTTGCTTTATCCGATAATTCTGTCTTTCTTTTTAATTGCTCAACAACAACAGCAATTAAAAGATAAACTGTTGTTATTCTCTGTTGTCCATCAATGACATAGAATCGTTTTAATGCAGGATCAGAATTTGGTTTTTCTAACACCACAATTGCACCGAAGAAATGCTCGTATTCATAAAGGTATTCTTGAAGTGTCTCTGTATTAACTTCTATTCCCTTATCTTTTATTCTCTCCAATACATCTTTGAGAATTTGTTCTTCTATATCATCGTCTAACTGTTTCCAATTAGTTCGATCCCAAGCGTAGGCTCTTTGAAAAAATGGAATTTCATATCGAACAGGATGTTCAAACATTTCTTCAAAAGTTCTACTAACTACATTTTGTTCATCTGGCATATTTTCTCTGTTTTAAATGTGTGGCAACATTAGTATAAACGGAAGTTCCGTTTATATCCATTATATTTAAGTTAAAATTCCATATTATCCATCGGATTATTAATCTCGCTAAAACCAATACTGGTAATATGTGTATAAATCTCTGTTGTCTTGCTCGATTCATGTCCTAATATGCTTTGTATATACCTCAAATTTGTACCCTGTTCTAGCAAATGTGTTGCAAAACTATGACGCAATGTATGTGTTGTAACCGGCTTATTAATACCGGCTTTTTTTGCAGCATTTTTTACAACTTTCAATACGCTACTAGCACTATAAACCCCATTATAAGCACCGGCAAATAAATAATCTTTAGGCTTATATAATTTATAATACTCACGTAAAAATAATAATGTTTTTTCTGATAACAAAGTATTTCTGTCTTTTTTTCCCTTGCCTCCTCTAATTATTATTAGCTTTCTTTTAGAATCAATATCAACCACTCGCAGATTTATTAATTCACTAACTCTTAGTCCGGCAGAATAAACCAGTATTATCATACATTTATGCTTAATATTTGTTGTCGATTTTATCATTTTTAAAACCTCGTCCTTGGTAAGTACCACAGGCAATACCTTTTCTCTTTTTGGTCTGTCTAAATGATAAAACTTACGGCTTTCGCCCAATACTTTCTCATAATAAAACTTTATAGCATTAATTGATTGATTTTGGTACGACTCCGAAACACCTCTTTCTACAACCAAATATCTGGTAAATTCTATAATCTCGGGCTCTGTAATATCTCCTAACTTTTTTGTATTGTAATAATTAATAAACTCCTCAAAATTGCTCGAATAGGTTTTTATAGTATGCTTGCTATATCTCAACATCAGCATTTTATCAATAAACTCTTGTGGGCATTCTCTATAGTTTGGTATCTGCTCTTTTATTTGTCTCCCTTTTATTACCGATTTGGTCTGATCAAAATATTTAATCCTAATATCATTGCTCAAACAATACTGCTCTAGTTTTTCTATTACCTCGGCAGTATTAACAGTTGTCCACCAGCCATTCACATTATCCCAGGTTCTGTACGGAAATCCTTTTACAAGCTGTACCAGACTCTTGTTATATTTAAATATTAGTTTAATTCTACCTTTTATATGCTCTACAATATGCAACTCATTTTTTCTGATACCGCTTGCCGCCTTTCGTGTAGGCAACATATCATTATCAATAGTTTTTAATCTGTTAGTAAAATACAGATTAATTTTTTCCATATTGTCTTTAGTATTGGTAATAAGCCACCTGTTTAGTTCAGCTTCATAATTATTATATCTCAGCAATTTAATAAACTTAATATCCTCTTCATCCTTTCTGAGTATCAATACTATTCTGTCTTTCGATAATGATATTAATACCTCATCCTTTTTTTCTTTTTCTTGCTCTATTTTTAAAAACTCAAGATATTCTTTAGGAAATGATTTCTTCAAACTTTCCCTGCTATCTATATTATCTGATATATGCCAGCATTTTTTTGTTTTACTCCATTTTCTGCCCGCTATACTTTTAATAGCCTCAATTGCCTTATTATCAAAACCAAAATCTAATGCTATACGCTTTTCCTCATTATGTGTAATTAATTTAATCATATCTACAATAGTGCTGTTTATCTACCAAAAATAGGTAGGTATCCTGACATTTGCAAATATATTGCCCTAAATCTTATTGCTTTGACATTATAATATAGTATAAGCGTTTATGCATGTATATTGGAGCTAATACTAAACCGCTATCAAAATAAACAATATAATTTGTTTCTTTCTTATCTGAATTTCTTCATAAAATATTTCCGTAGCTACGGCTATGCAAAGATTTTCTTCATCATTCAGACAAAAAATAAATTAAATTCTAAATATTCATTTTGATAGCGGTTTAGTATAAAGAATCATAAACAAAAAAAGTGAGCTAGGCTCACTTTCATTTTTGACTTTTTACTTACTCTTCTTTTACTCAGTTTTGCGTAGTTTCACATCTCTGCGATAGCCTTTGTTTTTAAATATTTCAATATCTATAGTTAGTGTATCGTAGTTGTATTTTTCGAAAACAATATCGTAAATGCCCGGCTCTAATTTTTTGAAAATATAGTTGCCTTTTTCGGTAGTCATTCTTACAGAATTGGCAATATCGGCACCTGCTTTAAATTTGGCAGTAACTGTAACATCAACAATAGGTTTTTTTGTTTCTTCGTCGGTAACTTTTCCGTAAAGTGAATTTTTATGTGTAGGATTATCGAAAATATTACGTGCTTTTACATACTGTTTGTAAAAAACAGGCTCTGTAAATTTGTATTGCATCATTTCGTTGTCGAGTTCTTTTTCGTAGATAGTTCTTAAGTTTTTAAAAAGTATTACAAGTTTTTGGGTTGCTGCTGCTCGTATTGCTTTTGCTTCGGCAGGTTTGTTAAGGTAGGTTATATAACCATCGGCTTCTTTGCCGTATTTTTCCATAAGTGCATCGGTAAGTCCGTAATCTTTAAGGGCATCTTTGTTATCGGTGGCAAATTTTTGTGCTTCTTTAATAACAAATTCCATTTCGTTATCTTTTATATTTGCTATTGTAGTAATTGATTTGTTGTATTTTTCATAAATTGTTTCGTCGCCTGTATTTGCTGCTAAAGCCTTGAAAATGCCAAACAGAACATTGGTAGTTATGTTTACCAATTTACGAAATTTGTTTTTATCGTTTGCGTATCCCGAAATAGGTATTTTTTGCAAATCCCATGTTTTGCCTATGTCTTTGTGATTAGTGTGAACTTTTAAATTTGTTGCACTAATAACTTTGTTTGCTTCCCAAATTGGTTTATTGTCATCGAACAAATCGGTAATTTTACCTGAGTTTGATAACAATGCTTCTTGATTTGAATTCATAATTTTTAAGTTTTTAAGATTAATAATTTGTATTTTTAATAGACCAATAAAATAATAACAAGTAAAAAGACCAAACAAGAGTATTTCTACCCGTTTTTTGCTGAGTATTATTACTTGTTTTTTTAGGTATTTCTGCCTGAAATTGGCTGTTTATATAACTATTATTTGTAAAAATAAAGAGGATTACAGCCTGACAAACAGATTGGTGTTGAGAGTTTGCGTTTTTGCGACATTTATTAAATCATAGGCGTGAATTTGTTTTCAGTAAACGTCAATTTATTTTCAGGAAGCGTGAATTTATTTTCAGGAAATGTCATTTTATTTTCAAGAAATGTGGATTTATTTTCAGAAAATGTCATATTATTTTCAGGAAATGTCATTTTATTTTCAGGAAATGTCATATTATTTTCAGACAATGTTGATTTATTTAAAGGAGGCGTGGGTTTATTTTCAGTTAAGGTGAGATTATTTTCAAGAAATGTGAAATTATTTTCAGACAATGTGAAATTATTTTCAAGAAATGTCAATTTATTTTCAGGCAAGGTGAAATTATTTTCAGACAAGGTGGATTATTTTTCAGACAAGGTGAATTTATTTTCAGGCAAGGTGGATTTATTTTCAGACAATGTGGATTTATACTTAGCAAGCGTCAACTTATTTTAAGTAAGCGTGGATTTTTTTTTGTTAGTGACAATTGCATGAAACAGTTTTGCTATATCACGAAAGTGTAAAAGAAAAGTTAGAAGTTAAATAACTCCTGCCTACCGGCAGGCAGGTTAGGCATTTCTCTATCTCTATTTCTAAAACCTATACGCCAAACTCACATACAAACTTTGCGAAAATGAGTGTTGTGGAATTATCACGCCAAGTAAATTATTGCTGTTAATATTAAGCGATGCTTTATTATCAAACATATTAAGTTTTACTCCCAAACCAAGCTTATAACTGCCATATCCGCCATATCCGGTAAAAACCGAGGCTTTAATATAGTTATTTATCCGGTAAAGTGTGCTTGCATAAAACAAGGGCATACGGGCGTTTGAGTTGTAATAATATCCAAATCCGGCTGTAAGCCACAGCTTGTTGTTTTGCAAAGTTTTTGTTGCCGAAAAATGTATGCGTTCGGGCAAAACCTTATAATACTCGCTTGTATCGGTGTGGCTAAAAAAATCGGTAATAATGGTATCGGCATTGTAATCGGTAAAACCTGTCTGGCTCATGTCAAGCAGATTTTCAATTTCAAGGCCTTCAAACCTGTGTGTGGTATCTACGGGGATAGTAATAGCAGAGCTTTTCCAGCGTATAAAACCAATATTGCTGATTGAAAGATTGTATACTATTTTATGCTTAACATCCTCATAAATACACGCCATATTTAATGCTCCGCCAATACCATTGATATCTAAAAGTTCACTTTTTACGGTATCAATACATTGATGTGTCATATTTATATCAAGGTCGATATATTCGCCGGTTTCGGCAGTAAATATTGTAGCTTCGTTAACTTTAAGCGCATGAAATTCCTGCCCTTTAATAAAGGATAGACCTATGTAATATGTAAAAGGATTTTCGTCAACCATGGTTTTCTGAAAAATACCAAATTGTAATTCCTGATATGTAATCAAATTTAATCTTAAGTTGCTAATATCGGCAGTATCGCCGGCAAAACGCTTGTTGCCAAAGAACATAAGATTAAACAAATCGTCGGTAAATTTCATATCTCTATGATTGTGATATACCAAGCCAATACGGTAACCTGTATTGTTTGTTCCCAAAAAAGTATCGGGCTTGTGGCAGAAATATGCATTAATATTATCCTGATTTCCCAAATAGTTAATGGGCTTTAATTTGTTTGAGTTTTTTAATTCGTTATCGATATACTTTTTCCCATACAAGGCACTTACAAATTTATTATTGATAGAGTTAGACGAAGCAAAAGTATTGAAAGTTGCTCCTGTCTCCATCTTGTTATCATCAAAATAATAATGCAGATTGGTAATGTTTTCCAAATCGTTTACTTGTGAAAAGGCTTGTATGCTGAAAGATAATGAGAGAATTAGCAAAATTACGGTTATAGTTTTTCGTTTTTTGTTTGTCGTTATTCGTTTGTGGTTTGTCATTTTTGTTATTCGTTTAATTTACGTGGTAGTTAAAATCTCCCTCGCTGTCGCACGATTGTATCGTGTGACATATTTAAAGATTTTTCTCTATTTGTTTCTAATTCTTTTTTCATCCTATTCTTTTTTTTAACTTTCATCATCCCTTCTCTTTCCTTACCACACGATACAATCGTGCGGTAGCAGGGAGTTTGCCTCTTCGACTCTGCTCAGAGCCAGCGTATGTTGTTTTTCGTTTGTTGTTTTTCATTTAATTGACGTGGTAGCTAAAATCGCCCACCAAAATAATATCTACAGAATATGTGCTGTAAATTTTCACATAAGTATTATATGGATTGGTAGTAAATCGGGTTACAATTTTAATCTTTTTTGTATTTATTAAGTCTCCTATACGGTTTACGGGTATTGGTATTTCAATTTTTGTTTTCTTTTTTGATGATACTTTGTCTGTTGTAAAATCATAATTTCCTGCTTCAATAGTAGCATTGTTTGGCAATAATGAATCTATCATCATATCAAATTCATCTAAAAGATATAGTTGAACAACAGCATTCAGCGGATATCCATTATCGGCATAAAGTATTATTTTGCCTCCGTTAATATTTTCAACATCGGTTTCGTTTAAACTAAACTTGGCAGTATCGATAAGTGTAATATTGTTTGCAATAAAGCTTAATGGTATTTCTATATCAAGACTTGCAACAACTTCGCTATTGTAATAAACAAAATCTGTTCCGGTAGCAAGTGGCGGCGGCGGAGTACTTGCGTTTATCTGAAAATCGAGTGAATAATCAAATATATCTGGCATAATTTCAATAAGTTCATCGGAATTTGAATTAGATTGATCTAATATTATTGTGTTAATTGTAGGTGTAACGGGAACAATAGTTGTGTTAGGGTCAAATGGTTTTGCAATTGCAAATGGATCATATTGTGAAGGAATATCCAGGTTAACCGTATTATTATTAGATGTATTTTTAGCAATAATACTGTTAATTGCCACATCGCCTGCCACGCCTATTTGATTTGCTACTGATATTGATAATTTAACGTCATCTAAATCGAAAGTACCATCTAAAATATTAGTAAAAATATCAAACTCTTCGGTACCCGAAACGGAAACAATTTCTTGTCCGAGATAACCTTTGGCATATTCGGGAATAATATCTGTAAAACTTACATTTACGTAAACACTATCGCTTAGCGATAAAGAAATAAGGTTGCCCGATGAATCTATTCTGCCTGTAAGGGTATAATAAAGAGTATTAACGGTGTCGGCATCTGTATAGCCATTTCCGTTAAGGTCGCTGCTAACTTGTTGTTCAATGGGCCCTATGCCTTTTAAATTAAGTGTGTATCCTGCAATATTGCTGTTAATTGTTGATTGCCCCGGATTACCTCCCGAAGCAGCAGGCACAGTACCGCTTATTGCTAACTGATTAGAATTTTTAATTGCTCCGGGAACTGTAAATTCATAATGCAGATCTTCTTCAATAGTATTAAAAACCTGAACATAAATTTTGCCTTCTCTCACAATTGCGTATGTTAATTGAATGTCGTTATTATTAAATGATGTAGTTGAACCTTGGTCAACAATATTTTGCGAAGGAAAAACAGCAGTTGCAGATTCTATTGAAACATCACGAACTCTAATAGTAACTTCCATTGCCATACTTGTGTCTATTGTAACATCGCCGGAGCTACCGGGACTTTCAAACATTACTGTTGCATCAAGATTTCCTTCTATTGTTTTTCCTGCAATTGATCTTGAATGAGATTCGCTACTAAAAGCAGGAACTAAATCAAAAGTATCTTGTAAAATAACAAGACTGTTACTGTGATTTCTTAATTCCATTGCAACTTTTTCAAAGTCAATTGGCATACCATTATCAAACTCAATATCAATGTATCCGTCAATAACTGTTATGGTTTGAAAATAATCGGTAAGGTCGGCATTAAGGTCATAAATTTGCTGGTCAATGGCAGCAATTGCTGTAGGGTTTCCGGTATTGTGTCCAGTCATTATTATATCGTATAATCCGCCAACTACATATCCATTTTCATCAAGATCGTATAGTGCAATATCTCCCAGCGATTTTCGAAGTGTAATTTCTATTGTACCAAGGTCTAAATTGCTAAGTTTTGCAGTATATTCAATGCTTGTATCAGGAATACTAAATAATGAATCGAGATTAAAGCGATAAATCTCATTTTGATAAACCAAACTTATTGAACTGTCGGGGTTAATATTTGTTAAACTGTCGGCAACAATATCATCAATAGTTAATGTAGATTTTAAAAGAGGTGCAAGTATATCTACATCCCAATTTGGGTCTGAAGATTCTTTTTTGCAAGAACTTAAAAGTAATGCTACAATAAAAATACCTAGGAAATATTTTGACAGATAAATTGCTTTCATATAGCTTAGACGACTATCTTTTCTAAAAAGTTGCATTGGTAAAATAATCAACGAATTTACATATATGGATGTTAACGGCAAAATTTAATAAATTCTTTTTGGTTGATACATACCCTTTTTTGGTTTCCCTGCTCGGTAATTAGAGTTTTTTAGTTTAATTATATCAATATTTGAATAATGTATCCACTTGCCATTGCTAAAGCGTAATCCATCGTAAGAGCCATCGGGACCATAGTATTGATATTGTCCTTTCTGAACAGGTTTTGACGGAGATAAGTAATCGTAAATTATCATTTTAAGTCTTTTGTCATAACTTAATGACATTACTGCTTTATTAGAAAACTCAAATATTAATCGTTTGCTTCTAACTTTTTCAATTTTAAAAACAGATTTTCCAAACTTAGGTTTACCACTTTTTGAAAACGTTAAAATCTCAATAATCTTTTTTGTAGTTAAATAAGAATTACCATCCCAACCGAGTAGTGTGTAGTATTTTTTGCCTGCATATTTATTTTGAAGTATTTTGTAGTAAAGGCATCCATACCAATTTGTATCTTTAAGATAAACATTTAAGGGCTCAGAAATTTCATCCGATCTATCAATTAGTTTAAACGTTTTTATCTTTTTTTTACTTTTTAAAAGATACTGTATATAACCAAAGTATTTATATGTTCCATCAGTAAATATAAGATTCCATGTGTATATTTTCAGTAATTTATCATCCGAAAACCTAATACCAATATTTTTTAAAGAATCAAAAGGGTACTTAAATGAATTTTCATCTTCAAGTATTTCATCAAATATTTCAATTATCTGTGTGTTAAGTTCTTTTTTTTCGATGTCTGATTTATAATATTTGGTACTATCAAAAGCAAAAGCACTATCAAATAATTGTTTTAATTCTTGTTCCTGTTCCGCAAATATTTCATCATTAGTTTGAGTAAATGCTACTGTAAAGGTAAGAACAAGTAGAACTAAAGATATTTTAATTTTCAAAAACATACTCTAAAATAATCTACGATTCAAATGATATAAAGAAACATTTTTTTTTAATAGTTCAAAAGTATTAATTTTGTTCAATAAAATAAATTAAAAAATCTATATTATGTATAAAATTTTGTTTACAGTAGTTTTTGTTTTGAGCATTATTTTTTCAAAAGTTCAGGCACAGGAAAATGAAGAGATAGAAGAAAAAACATATCAATTTACCGATGTAAAACTTATTAAAACAACACCCCCGCGAGACCAACAGAGAGCAGGAACTTGCTGGAGTTATTCAACACTTGGTTTTATAGAGGCAGAAATGATTAGAATGGGAAAAGACGAAATTGACCTTTCAGAGCCATTTGTGTTTCGCACATCTTTTGAAGATAAAGCAGAAAAATATGTTAGAATGCACGGAACAATAAATTTTGGTGGCGGTGGTGCAGTAAACGACCCTATAGATGTTATAGTAAAACATGGCATTGTACCCGAAGAAGTTTACAAAGGATTAGATTATGGAACAAAAAATCATGTTCATGGCGAAATAAATACAATTTTGAAAGCTTATGTTGATGCAGTTATTGCAAACAAAAACAAAAAACTTACTACCGCATGGTTTAAGGGATACAAAGGAATTTTAGATGCATATTTTGGTGTTACCCCCGAAAAATTCAAATATGACGGTAAAGAATATACTCCACGTACATTTGCCGACAAAGTAGTTGGTATTAACCCCGATGATTATATTTATCTTTCATCTTATACTCATCATCCCTTTTACAAGCAGTTTGCTGTTGAGGTACAAGATAACTGGTCGTGGCAAAAGTTTTATAATCTTCCAATTGATGAACTAATTCAGGTTTTTGATAATGCTATTGATAAAGGATATACAGTTGGTTGGGCAAGCGATGTTAGCGAGAAAGGCTTTGCAACAAAAAAACACGGTATTGCAATAATCCCTGCCGATGATATTGAAGAAATGGATGGTATGGAAATTGCAAAATGGGAAAAAATGGATGCAAAAGAAAAAAGTAATTATTTGTATTCATTTAACAAAATAGTTAAAGAAAAAACTATTACACAAAAGATACGACAGGAAGCTTTTGATAATTATAAAACAACGGACGACCATGGAATGTTGCTAATGGGTATTGCCAAAGACCAGAATGGAACAAAATATTACAAGGTGAAAAACTCATGGGGAGATTATAACGATTATGGCGGATATTTTTATGCTTCTGAAGCCTTTGTAAAATATAAAACAATGTCGTGCATAATACACAAAGATGCAATACCAAAAGAAATTGCTGCAAAATTAGGATTAAAATAATTCCTGAACTTTAAACATAAAAAAAGCCCGCTTAAGCGGGCTTTTCTGTTTATGCTTGATGTTATTTTTTTGCTTTAGTTTCTTTTTTGGGAGCTGCTTTTTTAGCTGCTGGTTTTTTAGTTGCAGGTTTTTTGGCAACTTCTTTTTTAGCAGCAGGCTTTTTCTTTGTTGCTTCTTTTTTTAAAGTTTCTTTTTTGGGAGCTGCTTTTTTAACTGCAGGTTTTTTGGCAACTTCTTTTTTAGCAGCAGGCTTTTTCTCTTCCTTTACTGCTTCTTTTTTTGGAGTCACTTTTTTAGTTGCGGATTCTTTGGCAACTTCTTTTTTAGCAACAGGCTTTTTCTCTTCCTTTACTGCTTCTTTTTTTGGAGTCACTTTTTTAGTTGTGGATTCTTTTACAACTTCTGTTTTAGTGATTTCCTTATCGGTAGCTTCTATTTTAACGGTTTCTTGTTTTTCTTTTACTTCAACTGCCTTTTTTTGTTCTTTTTCAACATTTTGTTTAGCATCCGTTTGTATTTTTCTTAATTTTTTTCTCGGTCTGCTAATACCATAAGATTTATTAATAATTTTACCTCTGCGAGTTTTTTTATCTCCTTTTCCCATGTTCTATTACTTTTTTTAATTCTTTAAAAATCAATGGCGACAAAATTAGTAAAAATTACTTAAAAACAAATTTTTTATATTTTACTGCTATATAAAACGGATTGTAAGGTCAAACTGATTTCATAAACTTAAGAAATATAAAAAAGTCACTAGCCCCGCCCTGAAGGACTGGGCTACTGAATAGCCAGTTGTTTGCTTTCTCTGAAATCAGTATAAACTTACAAGGAATTTAATCTATAAAACTGCTTATTTTTTCAAAAAGCATACGGCTATTAATGGGTTTTGCCATATAATCATCGCAGCCTGCTTCTATTGTTTTTTGTTTGTCGTACGATAATGCAAAAGCGGTTTGTGCTATTATTGGCAAATTGGATTTTATTTTTTTTATGGCAATTGTGGCATCATAGCCGTCCATAACGGGCATCTTCATATCCATAATTACTATATCTATATTTTTATTTGTTTTACAATATTCAACAGCTTCTACCCCGGTTGTTGCATGTATAAGCTTAGCGTTTGTTACAGATAATACTTCTTTTAAATATTTATAATTTGTTTCTTCATCTTCGGCAATTAATATTGTTTTGTTTTTCCAGTTTACTTTTTCTAGTTTTTCATTTTTTCTATAAGCAGTTTTCTTTTTTATTTCAACAGGTTTGTATGGTATTGTAAAATAAAATGTGGCTCCTTGTTTTGGTTTTGTATCAAGCCATATTTTTCCTCCCATTTTATTGATAAATGCTTTTGAAATAAATAAACCGAGACCTGTTCCTCCCATGTTGTTAGTTGCTATTGTTTCTACTTGCCTAAATGGTTGGAATATTATTTCCTTTTGTTTTTTACTTAAACCAATACCCGTATCGTTAATGTAAAATTCTATAAAATTATTTTTAAGTACACATCCAAATTCTACTTTTCCTTTATCTGTAAATTTTATGGCATTGTTAATAAGGTTTGTTAGTATTTGGTTTAGTTTAACTTCATCGGTATATATTGTGCATTGCTTATCTGATAAATTATTTTTATGGTGCAAGGTAATTTTCTTTTCTGCAGCTTGTGGCTTAAAAAACATATCAAGTTCCGCTAAAACCTGGTTTACATTTGTATTGATATTGTTTATTTCAATTACACCTGCTTCAATTTTCGAAATATCAATAATATCGTTAATAATTGATATAAGCTTGTAACAGCTTTTATTTATTATATCAATATATTCTTTTCTTTCGTCTTGTGGTAAATCTGTATCGCCAAGTAATTCCGAAAAGCCAATTATTCCATTCATTGGCGTACGTATTTCATGGCTCATGTTTGCAAGAAATGAGGATTTTAATTTGTCGCTTTCCTGAGCTTTTTCTTTGGCAATAATTAGTTCTTGTTCTTGTTGTTTTATATGTGTATGGTCAACTAATATTCCTCTTACACCAACAGGCTTATTTTTTTTATAAATAATATCGGAATAAATGTTTACAGGAAAAGTGTTGCCGTTTTTTTTAACAGCTAAGTATTCATATATATCTGCATCTTTTTTACTTAATCTGTTTTTCACGTCATTTAATGCACGTTCTTTATCCTGTTTTGCAATATAATCTATAAAATTTATTGTTTTACCTTCAAATTCTTCTTTAGTATAACCAAACATTTCATAGCTTTGTTGGTTAAGAAAAGTTACATTACCTTCTATATCTGTTTCAAAAACAGTTTGAGGTAAAAGTTCGGCTATATTTTTAAATCGTGCCTCGCTTTCTTCTAACTTAAATTTTGCTTCTTTTAACTCTTTGTTTTGCGATTTTGTTTCATCTAACACACAAAGATATTCTTCGTTTAATGCAATAAGATCTTTGTTAGAATTATAAAGTTCTTCTTCTGCTTGTTTTTGTTCAGTTATATCTTCAACAGTTCCTTCATAATATAATATCTTACCATTATTATCTTTTATTATAGTAGCACTTTCACGAATAAAGATCTTTGTTCCATCTTTTTTTAACCAAATTGCTTCGTAAGCTTTTAATATTCCCTCTTTATTAATTAAATTCAGAAATTCCTTTCTGCCATATGGTTCAAAATAACCTTCTTTATTAATGTTTCTACTTTTGATATCTTCAAAAGATGAATATCCTAACATATTAACTAATGCAGGATTTGACAAAATAATTTCACCGGAAGGTGTTGTTCTATATAAACCAATAGTTGAATTTTCGTAAAGAGTACGGAATCGCTCTTCGCTTTCTTTCAGATTTTCTTCGGTTTTTATTCTATTGGTAATTTCATAAACAATTCCTTCGTAATGTGTAATTATTCCCCGAGAATTTCTACGTATATAAGTTATATCATCAATCCATTTAATATCATTGTTTTTAGTAATAATTCTATAAGGTTTATGTGTGAATGTTTGTACTCCATTTTTATTACTGTAGCTCATTACTTCTTCGGCAACTCTTTTTATATCATCTTTATGTACAATTTCGGAATATAAGACCTTACTTTCAATGAATTCCAATACAGAATATCCAAACAATTTTTCCACATTATCCGATACAAACTCTACAGGCCATCCGTCCTCATTTTTCCATAAAAAAGCTACTGCAGAACTACGATTAATAATTTTGTTTGCTTCCAACAGTTTTTCTTTTGCATGCTTACTTTCTGTTATATCTATTAATGATGCTACTGACTGCTTTGTTCCTTGTATTAAATCAACAGTTAAATGAATCCATCTTATATTATTGCTTTTGTCCTTAAAATGAAATTCGAATGTTTTTGGCGATTTATTATTATATTTTCTGCGTTCTTCATGATTTTTCTCCAATCTGCTGATATCTTCTTTAGCAACCAATTTGGTAAATTTTATTTTGTTTTCTATTTCCTTTTTTGAATAGCCTGATAATTTTTCAAATTCGGGATTTACCAATGAAATTATTTTGTTTTCTTCTACAATACACATTGCTGTACCTGTGTTTTTAAATAATGCACAGTATTTATCCTCGCTTTTTTTTAATTTTTCTTCTTGTTGTTTTTGTTTTGTTATATCCTTGTATATTGCTACTATTTCTCCTGTTGGTAATTTATAAACATGGTTTTGTCGCCAGCCTTCAACTTTATAATCTTTGTAAAACGATATTGGGTGATCCATTGATTTTCCCGTTTCGTTTACTTTTTTAAATACATCAAGTAAACCAAATTTTTCTACTTCCGGAAACATTTCTGTTACTTTGTTTCCTAATACAGTTTCCTTTGGTATTTTATCAACCTTTTCGGCTGCTTTGTTAAATGCTACAAAAATAAAATCATTACCATCGTTTGTTGGGCGGTAAACTGCAACACAATTTGGTGTTTTTTCAAACAGATTATAATAATTATCTTTTTCGCGTTTTAATTTTATATTGGCAATATGTAGTTTTTCGTTAGCATTTCGGTTAGCTTCAACTGCTTTTTGTAGTTCTTCGTTCTTTTGTTCTAACTTTTTAATAAGTTCTTTTTCGTTCATTGTAAAATTTATGTGGTTAAGAAATTTACTTTATCTGTATTAATACAATTAACAAATATACGAAGAAATAACAAACAATTAATTTAAAATCAATTTAAAACTATATTTTCAGACAGATGTCAGGATATCTATATGCAATGACACACTTACACACTTTTTGAGACACTACCTTTGGACGCCCCAAAATGATTTCTTGGGCGTAAGAAATGACTTCAGGGGCGTAAGAAATAACTTTAGGGGGTCAAGAAATGACTTCAGGGGCGTAAGAAATAACTTTAGGGGGTTAAGAAATGACTTCAGGGGCGTAAGAAATAACTTCAGGGGGTTAAGAAATAAGTTCAGGGGGTTAAGAAATAAGTTCTTGGGCGTAAGAAATAACTTTAGGGGCTGTTTGCTTGTCATTTTAGGCATTCTATTCATTTGTGTTTTTATAGATAAAATGTGTAATTTTAGCACGAGGTTTTAAGTTTTAAATTATACATAAATGTCAATTTTTAAAATGTATCTGGATTTAGGTTTTGAGCATATCATTGATATTGGCAGCTACGACCATATACTTTTTGTAATTACTCTTTGTGGTATATATATTCTTAAACAATGGAAAAATGTTTTAGTATTAGTTACTGCATTTACTATTGGGCATTCAATAACTCTTGTTCTCGCAACATTAAATTTAATATATATTCCAAACAACATTATTGAATTACTAATATCTGTTACAATATTTATTACTTCAATTTTTAATATTATTCATAAAGGCACAGATTACTCTAAAATACTTCATAGAATAAAATATTTTACAGCATTGTTTTTTGGATTAATACATGGACTTGGTTTTGCAAGTAGTTTGCGAAGCATGCTGGGCATTGAAGATAGTTTAGTATTACCTTTGTTTGGCTTTAATCTGGGTTTAGAAATCGGGCAACTTGTAATTGTTTTCACAATCTTATTGATTGCTTTTGTATTTATCAATTTTTTAAAAGTAAGCAGAAGAGAATGGAACTTAGTAATTTCAGGTGCAGGAGCAGGTATATCTCTAATATTAATAATAGAAAGGGTAGCCATATTTTAAGAGTTCATTTAGAGTATTTGGGGTGAATAAGTAAATTGTTAAATTGTTTCACCTGCCTGCCGGTAGGCAAGTTGTTCAATTGTTAAAATACAAAAGACATAAATCAAATTTCAAAAATAAGGTTAATAATAATAGCAAACTTTTTACTTTTGATTTTTGGTTTTTTACTTTATTTTTATAATTTTTCCGAGGATTCGGTATAATGTTTTGCCTCTAATTCCTCCCCTTTGGGGAGGCTAGGAGGGGCTTTTATAATTTTTTAATAAGTGACAGCAAAATACATAGAAGTAAAAGGATTAGTACAGGGAGTTGGATTTCGACCATTTATATTGTAGGTCTCTATGAATATCTGTTCTTCCAAAGCTTGTTTAAATTTGTTTTTATTTCTTTTTCACGAGCATTATTCTGAGGTTCATAAAATTTTGTTTTACTTATTTCATCAGGTAAAAATTCCTGATTAACAAAATTGTCCTCATAACTATGTGCATATTTATAGTCTTTGCCATAACCCAACTCTTTCATAAGTTTTGTTGGTGCATTACGAATATGCAAGGGAACAGATAAATCCCCTTTTTCTTTAACCAAAGATAAAGCTTTTTCAATTGCCTGATATGCTGAGTTACTTTTTGGAGATGTAGCCAAATAAATTGCTGTTTGCGATAAAATTATTCTTGCTTCGGGAATTCCAATAACATTTATTGCCTGAAAACAATTATTTGCAATTAATAAGGCATTTGGATTTGCAAGACCAATATCTTCCGATGCCAGTATTATTAATCTGCGAGTAATAAATTTTATATCCTCGCCTCCTGCTAACATCCTTGCCAACCAATAAACCGCAGCATTTGGATCACTGCCCCTTATAGATTTTATAAATGCTGAAATTATATCGTAGTGCTGCTCACCCTGTTTATCGTATAGTGCTATGTTTTCCTGTAATTTGCTTTTTACTTTTTCATTTGTGATAGTAATAGTTTTTGTGTCTTCAGAATTTACAATAAGCTCAAGAATATTAAATAATTTTCTGGCATCTCCTCCCGAAAACCTAATAATTGCTTCGGTTTCTTTAAATTTTATATTCTTCTTTTTTAATTCATAATCGTTATGAACTGCATAATCTAACAAGTTTAATAATTCTTTTTTACTTAAATTTTTTAGAACATAAACCTGACATCTTGATAATAATGGCGAAATTACTTCAAAAGAAGGATTCTCTGTAGTTGCACCAATTAAAGTAATAATACCTTGTTCTACTGCTCCCAATAGTGAATCTTGTTGCGATTTACTAAAACGATGTATCTCATCTATAAATAAAATTGGATTGGGAGTATCAAAAAATTGTTGATTTTTAGCTTTTTCAATAATTTCTCTTATATCTTTTACACCTGAATTTACCGCACTTAAAATATAAAAAGCCCTGTCTAAAACATTCGATATAATTTTAGCCAATGTTGTTTTACCAACTCCCGGAGGTCCCCAAAATATCATAGAAGGAATATTCCCCGATTCTATAGCTTTTCTGAGTATTGCATTTTTCCCGACAAGATGTTCCTGACCAATGAAATTATCAAGAGTCTTAGGTCGTAATCGTTCTGCTAAAGGAATGTTTGACATTTATTATATAAATATATATGCAAAGTTACAAAATACAGCATCTTTATTACAACGAAAATTCAAATTTTTATTCTAATTTTACATCAACTAGAAATAGTAGCCGATAATGATTAAATCATTTAATAAATTCATAAGCGATAATAAGCTATTTACTAAAAACTCAAAGATACTTTTGGCTGTTAGTGGCGGTGTAGATTCTACCGTAATGGCTTATTTATTTTGTAAAGAAGGATACAAGTGCAGTATTGCTCATTGTAATTTTACATTGAGAAATAAAGAATCCGATAAGGATGAATTATTTGTTAAAGATCTTTCATCAAAATTAAATTTCCCATTATTTTTTAAACGATTTGAAACAGAAAATTACGCAAAAGAAAATACTATATCTATACAGATGGCTGCAAGAGATTTAAGATACGAATGGTTTGAGCAGATACGTAAGCAAAATAATTATGATGTAATTGCCATTGCACACAATAAAAATGATATTGCAGAAACATTTTTTATAAATCTTACAAGAGGTACTGGTATTAAAGGATTAACAGGAATAAAAGCAAAAATAGGAAACATTGTAAGACCTTTGCTTTTTGCAGACAGACAAGAAATTGAAAAATATTCAAGCGAAAATAATATCGATTACAGGGAAGATGCAAGCAATAATTCATTAAAATATTCAAGAAACAGAATTAGAAAAAACATATTACCCGAATTAAAATTAATTAACTCCAATATAGAACAAACTATTTCGGAAACCATTAGCAGATTTGCTGATGCCGAACAAATTATTGCACATGAAATTGAGAGTAAAAGAAAAACTATAGTAAGCAAACGCAGCAATTTAATTTATCTTGATATTGAAAAACTTAAAAACTTAAATTCATTAAAATATTATTTGTTTGAATTTTTAAATACTTATGGATTTAATTCTTCAGTAATTGATGATATTATTTCTGTTTTAGATAAACAATCGGGTAAGATATTTTATTCAAACACACACACTCTTGTTAAAGATAGAGAATGTTTGATTATTAGTAAGATAGAAACAGTAAAAGATGTGTTGATTATTGCCAAAGATGTTGTCTCAATTGAAGAACCTGTTCCTTTAAAATTATCTTATTTTAAAAAAAGTAGCGATTTTAAAATTGAAAAAAGGAGTGACATTGCTTATATTGATGCCGATAAAATTGAATTCCCTTTAAAGATCAGAAAATGGCAAAAAGGGGATAGGTTTATGCCATTTGGCATGACAAATTTTAAAAAACTCAGCGATTTTTTTATTGACAGTAAGCTTTCGATAATTGAAAAACAAAATACCTTAATACTGGAAAGCAACAATAATATTGTTTGGGTTATTGGAAAACGTATTGATAACAGATATAAAATTACGGAAAAAACCAAAAATGTATTGATTATTCAAATAAACAGATGAAAATATTAAAGATATATATTCTAACAGGTTTATTTTTTTTTACTACATTAATTGCAGTAAGTCAGGAAAAAATTAAAAATCTCTATACTTAAACCTACAATTCAGGTTTCGACACATTTCAAAAGAAAATTTAATGAATCCAAATATTGGTATTGATGGGTTTTTTGCAGTTTTTGGTATTGTTAAGGAAATATAATTTTCTCTCTGTTTATTTGATGCTTATTATTATAGATTACAAAAAGTTGTAATTATTTTGGTTTAAGTATGTTGTTAATACAAATAATAGTTATTAACACAATAAATTGAATTAATTTGTAATATACAGCAACTTACAAGTTATAAACAACTTAATATTTATGATGTTTAAAAATAGGGCTTTACTTGCAACAATATATTTTGTATACTACATGCAAATTCAATTGTTATGAGATTTATTCTAATTGTATTAGCTGTAATAGTTTATTCATCAATACTTTTTTCTCAAGATAAAATTAGCTATAATCATACTCATAATTTTGCAGATATCAAGAAGAAAAAGCTTGTTAATAGAACAGAATTATGGTTGAGTCAGCAAACAAATCTGAACAATGTACAACATGTGGAAAATATAGGCTTTAAAGCCGAGGGGTATGTTACATATGCAAATCCAATAGAGTATCAGGGTTCTGAAACTCTTTCACGAGTTTATGCTAAACAAACAAATGGAAAAATAGTATATAAAGTTGATGTTTTAGTAAAAAATAATAAAGTAGAACTTAACATAACTTAACATAACTGATATTATTCATAAGCCAAGTAATTCAAATAGTATTTCTTATGGTTTTCTTACAAACTCAAAAACTCCTCCTGCAATGTTTGCAGAAGACTATGGAAAGGGATATAGTGATGCTGTTTGGAATGATTTAAAAACAAGACTTAAAGAACATATTGAAATGTTTTTTGCAGGTTTCTCCGATGAATTATTAACAAATAAATAGATTCTCTATTTATATGTATAAAATTTCAGACAATAATAATTGCTTATTATAGCTAGCAATAATTTATAAATTTTGTGCTTAAACAATATCATTAATTTTACTATTTTTATAGCTTTAAATTTTAAAACAAATAAATTATGTTTTCAGGAATAGTAGAAGTAGCAGTTCCAGTGGTAGATTTACGTAAAGAAAAGGAAAATCTGCATATTACAATGAAATGTTCATTTGTTAGTGAACTAAAAATTGACCAAAGTATTTCGCACAATGGTGTTTGCCTCACAGTAGTTGATATTGATAAGGAAAAAAATACTTATGTGGTAACAGCAATACAAGAAACTCTTGATAAATCAAATCTTGGTCTTCTGAAAATTGGCAGTAAAGTTAATTTGGAAAGAAGTATGACAATGGATAAGCTTCTTGACGGGCACATGGTACAAGGTCATGTTGACCAAACTGCCGAATGTGTTGAAGTAAGAGAAGCCGATGGTAGTTGGTATTATACTTTTAAGTACGATAAGTCGAAAGGGAATATTACGGTTGAAAAAGGCTCGGTATCAGTTAATGGAGTTAGTCTTACAGTTGTAAATTCAAGAGAAGATAAATTTGATGTGGCAATCATACCATTTACTTATGATATTACTAATTTTCATGAGTTTAAAGCTGGAACAATTGTAAATCTCGAATTTGATGTAATAGGCAAGTATATCCAAAAAATTATGGCAGGTTATCTTGAAACCTTGAACAAATAGTTGGAAGTTGGAAGTTGGAAGTCGGAAGTCGGAAGTCGGAAAACAGAAGTAGGAAGTTATCCCGAGTAATCGGGACAAAAGACAAAAGTATTTATGGATGTTGAAGTTCTTGTTATTGGTGCCGGAGTGGTTGGTTTGGCAATTGCGGCCAAAGTTTCTGAAAATACAGATAATGTTTTTATTATTGAAAAGCATTTAAAATTTGGTCAGGAAACAAGCAGTAGAAATAGTGAAGTAATTCATTCGGGAATATATTATACGCAAGGTTCATTAAAAGCAAAATTTTGTTTTGAGGGAAGAGATTTGCTATACAATTATTGTGATAAAAATGATATTTGGTATAACAAATGCGGAAAACTGATAATAGCAACAAACGATTTTGAAGAATCTCAATTTATATCAATATATAATCAGGCAAAAGTTAATGGCGTAAATGACCATAGGATTATTGGTGTTGATGAGATAAAAGATATGGAACCTCATATTTTTGCCAGAAAAGCAATCCATTTTCCTTCAACAGCTATGATTGATGCACACGATTTAATGCATCAGTTAGAAACAGATGCCATTAATAATGATGCAAAATTTATTTACGGAGCTGAAGTTATAAAGATCCAAAAATCAAACAAGGAATATATTGTTACAATTAAAGATGCCGATAATTGCGATTTCTCATTTACCTGCAAAAAGATAATAAATTCTGCAGGGCTTTCTTCCCAAAAAATATCTGAACTTGTAGGTATAAGCGATGATAAATACAAACTATGTTTCTGGAAAGGAGAATATTTTAGTGTGGTAAACGGAAAGAATAAATTATTAAATTCGCTAATATATCCTGTTCCCGAATCTAACACTGTAAGTCTGGGAATTCATACTACAATTGATAAAAATAACAGACTTAAATTAGGACCAAATGCCTTGTTCCTCGATAATGAGGAATTAGAATATTCGGTAAATGAAAAACACAAAATTGATTTTTATAATTCTGTTGTAAGATTTTTACCCTTTATTGAATTAGAAGATCTATATCCCGATCAGGCAGGTATAAGAACAACACTTCAAAGTCCTGGTGATGCAAGCCGCGATTTTATTATTAAGAATGAAAAGGAAAGAGGGTATGATGGATTTATTAATCTTATTGGTATCGAATCGCCGGGATTAACTTCTTGTTTGGCAATTGCAAAATATGTGGAAAGCTTGTTGAATTAATAAAAGTTGAATTTAATATTATAGGTTTCTTAAGTTCGATTAATAAATTTCAAATGTCGAATTTCAAATGATAAATAATAAAGTTAAGTATTATTTACAGGAACGATTGATAGATTTTGCAAAAAATGAAGGTCTGCCTTAAAAAATTGCAGGAAACATAAATTATCTATAAGGCAAAATAACTTTATTATTTTTAATTTAACATTCGATATTTATTATTTAAAATATAAAGCTAGGAGGGGCTTTCACTAACAACAAGATTCCCTTCATCATCCCATTCTTTTTCTTCTGTTATAATGCCATCTTTGTATGTTCGTTCATAGGCTAAAATTTTGTTTTCGTGCCAAAATTTCCATAGTCCTGTTTCTTTGCCGTCAACAAATTTTCCTTCCGAAAGTTTTACACCGCTTTTAAACCATTCTACCCAGTGTCCGTTTTTTCGTCCTTGAATATAATCAACTTCTTCACGTATTTGTCCGTTATCGTACCATGCAATCCAGTGCCCATTTTCTTTGCCATCTTCATAATCAATTTCTACCCACTTTGTACCATTATCATAGTACCATACCCAATGTTCAACTCTTTTGCCTAATTTATATTTTCCTATTTCTCTTTTATTTCCATTCATATACCGAAGTTCAAAATTTCCATCGTATACATTATCTTTATAAGCGGTTTTTACAGCCTGTTGTCCATTTTCAAACCATTCTTCATAAGGTCCGTCAAGTATTTTGTTTTTATAATTTCGCAAATATTGCATTTGTTCGTTATTGTACCATTCTTTACATACGCCATGTTTTTCACCATCAACAAATTCGTAACTTTTACGTATTTTGCTATTTTCGAAATAATCAATTGCTGTACCTGTAAAAATTTCGTCATTTTTTTTGAAATACATTATCCCGTTCTCTTCATATAATTCATCCATACTTACATCAAGAAAATTACACGACGAGAGTAAAAACATTGACAGAATAATATATATTAAGGTTTTCATTTTCAAATAATTTTATTATTTACAAAAATGATTAAATTAAATAGAAAAACAATAATTTGTTATTTGTTTTTTTTAACAATTTGTTTATAATGAAATTTTTGGGAGTAATATTAAAAGAAACATCTGATGTATTATATACATCGTATGTTTAAAATGAGAGTAATTATCGTTAGAATTATTAACAAATGTGAAATATATTTTAATACACACAGCAAATATTGCATAAACAACTATATGTCAATCTGCAAACATAGGGCACATTTTTAATAATCTTGCCTCATCGAGCTGCTCGCAGAGGGCATAATTTTAATATTATTGGGTAAGCGAGCAACTTACATAGTACATATTTTTAGTTTTGTGGGGTATGTAAGTTACTCGCAGATGGCATATAATAATATGTAGTTTGCGAGTTGGTGGTGGAGGTGGTGTTTTGGGGGTTTTAACGTATGTGTATTGAGCGTTGCCGTTCTGAAAGTATACACTTTGTTATATAACATTGTTTCTCATTCACTGAATTTTATATCTTTTTAACTTATCTTTAAAATTGTCTAATAGCTCGTACTTTACGCAAAGATGTTTTAGATTCTCCAAGTATGTAATTTAATTCTTGGGGGAACCCGAAATGATAAGCGTTAATATTATCAACTTCAGTACTTGACCAATAATAATCAGTATTAGCGGTTTGTCCAAATGGGAAAGGTGTCCATCCTCCAACTGAAATAGTTCTATTTACAAGATATTGGTTATGATATAAAATAGATAATTCATTAATAGAAGGTAAATACCAATCAGTAGAAAAATTTGAAGTTATCCAGTCTTTCACTGGACTAGTAGTCATCAAGTTAGTGTTATTGCTTCCATCCCACATACTTGTAGCACCAGTAGTACTTGGAGTACTTTGCCATTCAGCGCTAGTTTCAATTTTGGAAACGATTAATCCATGTTGGTTTCCATCACTACCCAAGTAAACATAAAACACAATACCTCCAAGTGTATCTTGACCCAAGTAAAAATTATTTGAACCACTATTAATAACACTCAGCGCAGTTTTGGCGTGCAAAGCATAAGGTACTGAAAGTAATTGAATAGTTCCCATTTCAAGAAAATTCGAACCTCCATTATCATCAAGTTCAATTTTTAAATAATGAGTGTAACTTCCCCATTCAATAGTAGAGAAATCACCTTGCTGAACAACTCCAGTTCCAATATTAATATTTATTACTCCATACTGGTCAGTTGTGTCAAGATGTGTTTCCTGATACTCAACAGAACCAGAAAAACTACCACTTAGTATACTAAATCTTAAAGCTACCTCACTGTTTGGTATTGCCTGACCATTACTCCCTCTAATAACAGATGAGTAGTTAAAAGCCTCAGGAGGTGCTTGTGAAAATGAGTTGACTCCTATCAATAGGATTATCCAAAAGAGTAATATTGACTTTTTCATTGCTATAGATTTATTTGGTTTTATAAATTTTATATGATGTAAAAATTGATCCTTTATTATTTAATACATTTAGAATATAAATATTATTTGTAAGGTGATTTAAACTCAATTCGTGCTGTTTTGAATTTTGATATTCTTTTGCAAGTATTCTTTTGCCTGCAAGGTCATAAAGTTCAATCTTAAAGTTGCTTATATCCTCACTATTGCATTGTATTATGACTTTGTCTTTTGTTGGATTAGGGTATATTGTAAAATTAAAATCATTGTCTTTATTTGGAATATCAATAATATCAACTGTAATATTACCTTGAACAAAACCATGTCCCAAACTTACGGAATCATTACCAAGTGGTTCAATCACCAATTCACCTATTGTCAGGCTAATTTCTTTATTTGCAGACTGTAAATTAGCTCCATTTGAGTTAATAGAAACATGTGAAATCTGTTGAGCATAGATGCTGCTGAATAACAGACTGAAAGATATTACTAGTAATGTTTTCATATTCTTGTTTTTATTAGTCAATGTTATATAACACTCCACTAAAATGCAGTAGTGTTTCTTATTTCCATTATAGCTATACCTTGTTAAACATTTAGCAAATATACATTATTTTAGTTTGTATTCCTAATTATTACCCCTCTTTTGTCTCCCCTAATAGGGGAGAAAGTCCTCCTTTTAGGAGGATTTAGGAGGTCATCACTGTTTTATTATCTTCTTAGTTATAGTTTGTTTATTTGTAGTTACTTTAATAATGTATATACCTTGTGCTTAGTTTATTCTTATCTTCAGATTCTTACTCCTATTACGCCCTTCGACAAGCTCAGGATAAACTGTACTTCATTTTTGTTCATATCTTCACTCCAATTACGCACACATCATCAATTTGCTCAAGTTTTCCTCTCCAGTTTTCAAAGTTTTCATCAAGGAGCAATCGTTGATCTTCCATTTGTTTATCCTGAATACTAATAAGCAATTCCTTAAATGCTTTTGATTTGAATTTCTTTGCTTTTTCTCCTCCAAATTGGTCTACATAACCATCGGAGAAAATATAGATTGTGTCTCCACTTTGTAGGTCTATGGTATGAGTTGTAAAACCTTCTGTTTTCCACGACTTACCTATAGGCTGTTTATCGGCTTTTGTTTCTAATATCTCTCCATTTCTAATTATCCAAAGAGGATTATATGCTCCAGCATATTGCAGCTTAAATCCTTCAAGAGAACAAAGAGCAATATCCATTCCGTCTTTAACTTCATCTTCGCTTTTCTCAAATTCCTGTATTACAATCTCTCGTGTTTTGTCCAGAATTTTACCAGGATCGGTTATTCCATGCTCGCGCACCGATCTATTAAGCCCATTATTACATAATACACTAACCATAGCACCTGGAACACCATGACCAGTACAATCGGCAGCAGCAAATAGAATTTTACCATCTTTATGCTCCATCCAATAGAAATCACCTGCTACAATATCTTTAGGTTTATAAAGTATAAATGAATTTTTAAGGTACTCCTTTACTACTTTATTTGGTGGTAATATTGCTGTTTGAATGGTTTTAGCATAATGTATAGAATCTAGAATATCTCTATTCTTTTCTTCTATCTCTTCTTTTTGCAGTGCTAGTATAATATTAGCTTTTCGCTTCTGGCGAAACATTCTTAGAACTATAATCGAAAAAACAAGAATAAAGAAGAAACCAATAATAAAACCATTTCTCTGAAATGCTTTCTTCGATGCATCAGCTTGTTGTTTTACAATCTCAGCATCTTTTATTATTAATTCTTTATCTTTCTTTTCAGTTTCATACTTAACTTCCATTTCTGCTATTTGATTGGAAGATTCTATGCTATACAGACTATCTTTTATTTTAACATAAGAATCAAAATAATATTTTGATTTTTTACCATCATTTAAGTATGAATAAACATTTGATAATAAACGATAGCTTAAACTAAGCTGATATTTATTAGAAGTCTCGGTATTTTTAATTGAAGCCAGACTATATTTTTCTGCTTGCAAATAATTTCCTAAATCCAAATTAATACTGCCTAAGTTATGTCCATACAAAGCCATACCTAGTTTGTCGTCAATTTGTTCAGTAATTTCAAAAGCTTTCTTATAATATTTTAGAGCTTCTCTGTCTTTTTTCTGGCTCCTAAGATTTAATCCAAAACTGTTCAATGTAGCAGCTTCATTTGATTTATCTCCATATTTCTTATATATATCAAGTGCATTTTGTAAATAATCTTTTGACTTTTCAATGTCTTTTTTAGTTTTGTAGACCGATGCAAGATTAGCATAACAATGAGCTGATTCATATTCATTATTATTTTTTATATGAATAGCAAGAGCTTTCTCTCCATAAAATAAAGTTTTCTCGACATTATTTAGTTTTTCATAAATTACACTAATATTATTTAATGTCATTGCTTGATAATTCTCATTATTAGCTTCCTCAAAAATTTTCAAAGCCTCTAGATGATTCTCAAGTGATTTGTTGAAATTTCCTAGTTCTTGATAAACAACACCCTTTTTACTTAATGATGAAGCTATAAGACTTTTATCATTTAAGCTTTTTCTAATAGCAAGAGATTTATCATAATAATATAACGCACTATCTAGCAATCCTAGTTTAAAATTTGAAATTCCTATATCATTATAAGATTGTGCAATCCACTTTTGGTCATCGTTTTTAATTGATAAGACTAATTCTTGAAAGCCATAATCTTTTGATAATTGAAGATCGATATTTATATATAACCAGTTTAAATCGGAAAGTGCTTGTAATTTTATGCTATCATCGGTATTAGATTCTACTAGTTTCTTTAAGGAATCAATTTCTGCATTCTGACCAATAGAAGTCAAAGAACAAATTGATAGAATGGTTATAATTAATATTCTAAATTTCATAAAGTCACTATGCTCCCTTTACTTAGATGGAAAATAAGTAAAATCGCAACCCAAAGATAACAAAAAAAGCGAGCATCGCTCGCTTATAATTTTTTATTCCAGCACCACTTTCTCTATCGCCACGCCCCTGCTTGTTTGTACTTTTATAATATAAATACCTTTTGGCTGGGAGCCAAGGTTAATCTCGCACTTCGACAGGCTCAGTAACCCGATTGATTTAACTTCTTTCCCATAAATATCATAAACCGCTACATTCATAATTTTTAATTTATCATTATTAATTCTTATAAGGCCTGTTGTTGGGTTTGGGAAGATTGAGAGATTGTTAACAGAGAAGTGTTCCAAAACAAAATTCAAACTATCTGTTTTTATTACTTTCTTAATATATACGTCATTTCCAACAGTTAGTCGTACTAGATACATCCCATCAATATCTGTCTGGTACTTAAAATTATATTGACCTATACTCAATAAAGAATCTTGAAAATACAATGTGTCAACTTGACCAATCATGCTATACACAATCAAGCTTGTTGTATCATTGCTAACCATATTAAATTTAATTGCTGTTGAGTCTAAAAATGGATTTGGTGTAATTACAAAACTACTAGTATCAATTGACAAGTCATTTTTATTTTCAGATTGTCCATAAGCAATGACTGAGATTAGGCTTAGTATAATAATTCCAATTAGCTTCATTCTTTTATTATCTTCTTAGTTATTGTCTGTTTATCAGTAGTTACTTTTATAAAGTATATGCCTTGTGGTTGTTGGCTTAGATCTATCTCGGTTAAACCTTCAAGGTTTTCAAAACCTTGAAGGTTTCTGCCATAAATATCAAATACACTTACATTCTTAATTCTTAATTCCTGCCTGCCGGTAGGCACGGTTTCATTATTAATTATTACTACTCCTGTTGTGGGGTTAGGATAAATATCAATCTTACTTTTTTCTATGGGTGTATTTACAATATTGCTTATACAATTACAATCAGTTGTATAATATATATTAGGGCTACCAGCGGTCTCTACTATAACACCAGCAGGAGGGAAAGGTAATACCCATACACAAACTTCATATAAACTAGGCATATTGCAGATCTCTATATTTTCTAATAAAGTATTTTGCGATATATCCAAACAATTTAAATAGTTTGTGCCACAGCTTAAAGTACCAATATGAAGATGTGTTAATTCAATATTATTAGAAACATCCAGACTGGTTAATTGGTTTCCATGGCAACTCAATATTGTTAAATCTGTATTATTAGAAACATCTAAAATTGTTAATTGGTTTGCTCTGCAATTCAAATATGTTAAAGCAGTATTATTAGTAATATTCAGACTGCTTAATTGGTTAAGTTCGCACATCAAATCTGTTAATGCAGTGTTATTAAAAACATCCAAACCGCTTAATGGGTTCTTTCCGCAACTTAAGTCAGTTAAAGCAATATTATTAGAAACATCCAAACTGGTCAATTGGTTATCAACGCAATACAAGCTTGTTAATGCAGTATTATAAGAAACATCCAAACTGCTTAATTGGTTATAATTGCAACCTAACAATGTTAAAGCAGTATTATTAGAAACATCCAGACTAATTAATAGGTTTTCTTGGCAATTCAAATTTGTTAATGCAGTATTATAAGAAATATCCAGACTGGTTAATAGGTTCTCTTGGCACCACAAATCTGTTAATGCAGGACTATTAGAAACATCCAGACTGCTTAATTGATTTTGATAGCACGTTAAAAATGTTAATACAGGACTATTAATATCCAGACTGTCTATTTGGTTTTGATAGCAACTTAAGGTTGTTAAAGCAGTATTATTAGAAACATCCAAACTGCTTAATTGGTTTTGATAGCAACTTAATTCTGTTAAAGCAGTATTATTAGAAACATCCAAATTGTTTAATTGGTTATTTCTGCATTGTAAAGATGTTAAAGCAGTATTATTAGAAATATCCAGATTGGTCAATTGATTTTGATTGCATCTAAACGAAGTTAAAGTAGTATTATTAGAAATATCCAGACTCGTTAATTGATTATCATAGCACAACAAAATTGATAATGCAGTATTATTTGAAACATCAAGGTTGGTTAATAGGTTTTCTTCGCATCTCAAATATGATAATGCAGGACTATTAGAAACATCCAGACTGGTTAATTGATTTTGATAGCAGTATAAAGTAAGCAAATTAATAAATGCTTCTATACCTGTTAAATCTGAAATGCCTGAGTTGTCAACATACAAATGTGTTACAATTTCAGCTTCAGTATAACTTATTTGCCCATCGTTACTTGTATCAACTCCTGCTGTAATTAATGCAGCTAAAAAATTAGTGTCAGGTATGTTTACTATTTGTGCATTGGTAGTTTGTACCAATAGTAATATTGCAGTTAATGTAATAAGATTTTTCATAGTTTAATATTTAATTATTTTTTGAGTTATTGTTTGTTTATCAGTTGTAACTTTTATAAAGTAAATGCCTTGTGGCTGTTGGCTTAAGTCAACTTCGGTCTTCTGACTTCCGACTTCGGACTTCAACACTTCTTTTCCATAAACATCAAATACAGCTACATTCATAATTCTTAATTCCTGCCTGCCGGCAGGCATGGCTTCATTATTAATTGTAATAAGGCCTGTTGTAGGGTTGGGATAAATTTCCAAACTGTTTTCCTCACCTAACATTTGTTCTATACCGGAAGAAAGCACTACACTTGCATCATCTATCCACAATACGCTACCTGCTTGAGGGTCGTAATCGAGAGATGAAGAACTCATTAATACATACAATGTGTCGGGTGTTAATCCATTAACATAAGTAAAATCAATTACAGCTTGTTGCCATCCCAAACCGGCTGTGGATACACTTGTTTTAAAAACTCCTCCTGCCACATAAGTTCCTGCACTCATTAATGATACTCTACACTCAGCGGTATCATTTCCATTTGGACGATATTGATAGTAGAATTTGAATTGGTCTAAATTCTGAGTGAACTCAATACCCGGTCTAAACGTTTGGTTTGTTACATCAACTTTTCCATTAAACAAAATACCCAAGGTATCGTTATATTCATGAGCAATAAATGGAATGCCCCAGTATTTATAAATATTCCAAGAAGTTGGAGTGTAAACTGTGGTTTCAAGTCGTACTGAATAGTTTCCTGTGTGTACTGTATCGGAACACATGATAACTGAAATAGGGCTGCTTCCAATTAATGAACTGTTGAAACAATTATAATCCCACCATCCGTAAGTGTTGTTGCCGCTGTTAGGATTCATAGCTGTTGGTACAAGCAAATCGTTTGTCCATGTTTCAAATCCGGGGTTAATAAGTTGGGCATGTGCAGTATGCATTGTAAATACAAGTGCGAAAGCTGATAAAATAAGTAAAGTTTTTTTCATTTTTTTCATTTTTAAATTAATATCAAATTTACTATTCTGTTTAAAACTTGCAATATGTTGGACAATATTATTTTAAACCTTGAGCAAATATAATGCATTTTAGTTTGTATTCCTAAATTATTATATAAAGCTGGGTTATTACTTGTTTATAGGCTTAACAAGCAGGTTGTAAGTACGATAATGTATAAATATGCTAAATAATTTTCAAAATCTTTTAATAGTTTATATTAAAAGCTAATTTTGCAATAATTAATTATATGTTAAACTAAATTTATAATATATTATGAAAAATTTTAAAGGCTTATTTGTTCTAATAGCACTTGCTGTTTTATTTTCAAGTTGTACAACGATGACTCATTCAATGAAAATTCCTGATAACCGCATTGAATTTAAGAAAGATGATTTTGAGTTTTCAAAACAAGTTTCGGGTGAAGCTAATGAGGTTAAAATTTTTGGAATTGATTTTGCTAGATTATTCTCAAAAAAATACGGCGAGCTTGAAGCGCGCGGAATGTTTTCAATTCCTATTATAGGTGGTATTGTTGGAACAAAAGCAAACCTATATGCTTTGTATAATATGATGAAAGATAACCCCGGGTATGATGTGGTTATTTATCCTCAATATGAAGTTAAAAAAACAGGTGTTCCAATTGTTTTTGTTTCTACAAAAGCAAAAGTTACTGCCAGATTAGCAAAAATTAAATAATTTGTAATTTTAAAAAGGAATCATTTTTGTTATGATTCCTTTTTTTAAATATTGTAATCTCTAATTGTAATGAACAAATTTACTGTTAAAATATCGAAAATTGCATTTCTTATAATTGTATTATTATTTATTGTATGTCCAATTTCAGATAGTTATGGACAGAAAAATGATAATTATGCTATTATATATTTAATACGATTAAAAAAATCAACAAATAGTGTTGTAAGCTACAATGTATGGATAGACAATAAATACATTGCTGAGCTAACAGGAAATAATCCTGTGTTTACTGACAAATATACAGGTAAATGGCTTGTGTTTAATTGTGCAGGAAAGCCAAAAAGGGTATTAAAATTAACTCAGGTAAGAAACAAAAAATATAAAGCTCAAATTATATTTAATGTTGAAGCAGGAAAAAGATATTTTATTGTTTTTGACCCATCGGTTAATGAAACAGTGAATCCGCTTCAACTAATTAGTAATGAAAAAGGATACGAGTATTTATATAATTCAGCAAGCGAAGATGTAATAGTTGTTGATGCAGATATTCTTGCTCAGGTAAAATATGAAAAAGAAAATGGTTTTATAGATCAATCAACATCAGTTAATGAAACTGTTTTAGAAAAAGACTCTTTGCAAAAAAACCCTATTGACAAATTAAACATTAACGTTGCCAATAAAAAAATTGAGAATGTTAATCATAAAGCAATTATTTCTGGTAGTAATGAGCATAAATTTTTCTGGAAAAGATTGGTTAATAACTCTTCTTTAGGTGGGGTAAAGAAAACCCTTATTGAATATAAATTTGATTATTATAAAACTTTCGATAAAATTAATCAAGCACAAGTTATTAGCGAATTAAACAATATTATTTCCAGTATTCAGGATAATGATAATGTAATTATTTACTATTCCGAGTCAGAAAATTTGATCTATGTGGCAATAGAGCATAAGAATTAAAAATGATTAAGGAGGGTTTATTAAAATTGTTTTTGAACAAACAAAAAAACCTTTTCCTTTAACTGTTCTGTCAGAGCTTTTCGGTAGTAGAAGAGGGCTTTTTTATAGTTTTTATTTGTTTTGTAAGTATGCCCGATTGTATATAGTGCTTTGGAATCCTGCTTTTTGATTAATCTGGCAAGTCCCCTTTTATTCTTACCATGTTGCGAAAGCGCCATAGCTTTTTTAAAACAATAAACAGCTTTATCATATTCCTTAAGTTCATTATAGATATTTCCAAGGTTAATATAAGGAGCAGGAAAATCAGGCTTAAGTTCCAATGCCTGTGAACAGTAAATAACTGCGAGTTTGTATTCTTTCAATTCATAATAAATACTGGCTATATTGTTGTAAGCAGCAGCGTTATTCGGAACAAATTCGAGGTACTTTTTATATTCCTTCAATGCTTTCCGGAACTTTTTGCGGGCATCATAAACAAAGCCTAATTCGTAATATGAATAAGCCGCATTAGGCTCTAATTCTATTGATTGTTTAAGTTTTTTTATTGCGTTGTTTATTAATTTTTCAGTCAAAACCGAATCATTGTTTATACTTTCATTAACAAAAACAAATATCGAAGCTTCGAGGAATAATTTTCTTGCCTTTAACGAACTAATTATGTAATGATTTTTATCAAGCAAGCCGATTGCTATTTTCAATTCATTTTTTGCCGTAATCAGTGACTCAATATCAGTGGCAACCGTTTCTCCTTTGAGTAGTGGAACTATTATTTGTAAGGCATCATCCTGCAAAGCAGCAGCAAGATTTCGTTTCATAAGGTTAAGTATATCGTCAATATCCTCTTTTTCAGACAATAACAAATAATAATCATAAGCCGATTCTCCTTTTGGGGAAATAACATTTCCTTCTTTCAGAGTTTTTAGGAAATACTTATAGTTTTGTATCACCAAAGAATCGCAACTACTCAGTAAATTGTTTTCAAATCCTTTGATATTAACGGTTTTTAAAAGCTTGTATTCGCTTTCTTTTTGTTTTTTTAGGGCTGTCAGAGTTTCATTATCCACTTCTGCAATTACTACACTTCTTTCTCCTATTACAAACGGTATTTGTCTGGCGGGTGCTGTTTCCTCTGGAACTATCGAAACCAGATACTTTTCTATTTCTGCAAGGCAAACCCTGTTATTATTATTAGTATCTGCCAGTCCTTGCAAACCTTCAATAAGATGGTATGAAAATACACCTCTGCCATTACCCCACTGTTGTCCCTCCTGCGAAAGCTGATTTGGCTGACAGGATAATATCTTAATTTCGCCCGACCAGTTTTCGCTTAATGCTTTAGATGTTTTTTCACTACCTTCGATACCTCCTGCTAATTTGCCCGACCGGCATGCATCGGTTATTAAAATGACATTTACTTTTTTATTGGTCAGTGTTTTAAGAAACTTTTTTATTTCATAAACAGGAAGGTAGTCATTTCCAAAAGCAAAATATGAAGAAACAGGTGCCTTATATAAAAGTAATAGCCCGTTTTCTATATCATTAAGAGCTTCAACATCTCCATGTCCTGCAAAATATATATATACACGGTCTCCAGACATGCAAATCCTGCTTAACCATAAAAAAGCGTCTCCAATATTTATCGCTGTAGCTTCTTCGTTCAGAAATATTTTTATATTGACTGAATCAACCGAACCACCTGATTTGGATTTAATATAATTTGCAAATGCTTTTGCATCTTTATCTGCAAACTGCAGGTCTGGTACTTCGAGATAATCCGAAATACCGATTATTATTGCATAGGTTTCTCCGGAATATGTTTTTTTTGGTATCGAATCCTTATCGCTTGTCTGAGCGAAGCAATAAACAGATGTAATTATTAAAAAAAATAATATTACTTGTGTTCGTATTCGCTTTAACAGAAGCATAAGATTTTTTATAAATTTATATCAGAGTTTTAAAAACAAAACAGCAACTAATTACTTGGTGTAACTTACAGACTACAAGTTCATCACTATTATTTTTAATAGTAAAATTTACTGGTCATTGGTTACCAACCACCGATTACTGATTATCCAATTAGCCCATCTATAAAGACAGGATATATAATTTTCAATTTTAGCAACTTTATGGATAAGCACTAATTAATATCTGAATGAAAACTCAGGTTTTGATATTTTACTTGATTTTCCAAAGAAAATTGCCATCACAATCTCCTTTAACTTCCCATTCTTTTGTTCCTCCTGTTGTGATACAATATACTTTTGTATAGCCTGCATTTTTTGTAACATAAAGGGTTCCCCAATCACCGATTGTTCCTTTATACTCACCATCAAGATAAACTTCGATGAAATAGCCTGTATAATTATCAAAAATTATTTCACAATCTTCTCCTTCTTTTTCACCTTTCTTAAAAGAAGCCGGCATTGGATTTTTGTCATTTGTCGGAGCCTTGATCTTAATATTAGGATTCATTGCCCTTGTTTGGTTCGGGTCAACATCCTTACTGCTTATTTCAACAATAGTTTTGTCCTTAATATCCTGGGCCATTACATTTGACTTTAAAATTACCAGGCTAATCAGAACTACAGTAATAAAAAATACAATTTTTTTCATTGTTTTTTGTTTTTTGGTTAAACATTATTTTACAAAGATAATAATTTTACTTTTATTATGTATTTATGACGAACAGTTAAATGAAAAAGTTACAGAGCTTATGCCAAATTTATAAAATTGGAATCAATATCATAAATAGTCTGAAAAATGCTTCCCTTAAATATCCATGTACAAGGTAAGTTTTAATGCAAAATTATCTTTAGTCTCAGGTAATGAATAATATCCATATCTATAAAAAACTCCTATACCGTAGCCAATAAACGTTTGTTTTATCAAATTGTTAAACAAGATACCTGACTCAAAATAAACTTTATCCATGGTTTTAAAAGGCACATTAAAATGTTCATAAGCATTACTTAAAGTCCCATAACCAACATTATTGCAAAATACCAACCTTGGGTGAAATTTTTTTGTTTTAAACAATAAAGTACCAAAATCATGACTAAAGTATAAATATCCAAAACGGTCGGAAATAAATTCATTTAAACGCATGGTAGCAAAACTATTAGCCGACTCAATTGTAAATGAATTGAAACTTCCATGTCCGTTATAAATAAACGGATATGGCAAAGCTTTGTCGGTATAAGCACCAACAATTTGAATATTTGTTTTCCCAAGATTTTTAATTATAAAGGTTTTTGAAACTTTTGTTTCTAATTTAAGGTATTCAATATCACCGTTAAGCAAGTTTACTCCTTTTGTAATATTTCCCCAAAATATTGGGTATTTAGTTCCCATAGAAATTTTATATCCACGAGGAGTTTTTATAAATTTCTCTTTATAAGCGTATTTCAATTTAATGCCAATTTCGGTATAATTAAAAGTGCTAAATGTGAAATTTTCAGGAATTTCATATTGTGTATTTAATTCATAGTATAAATAATTATTTGAAACTGTTTTAGAAGAAGTTTTAAAAATTGCATTTAATTTAAGATATTTTAAAAATCTTAAAGATATTGTAGCTTTATATCCTTCAATTATATCCATATTTTCTATTAAAATATCGCGATACAGATCAGAGCTGCTAATATTTTTATCATCAATAAATGTATATGAAGCAGATTCTGTTACATCGTTAAAATATTGTAATTTTAATTGAATTTCCTGTTTGTCATAAATATTAAAAAATAAATCTCCTCCATATTTTACAGCCTTATCTCTAAATCCGTATGCAATATATCCTCCAATAGAATACCATTTTGAGATACGTTCATTAGTCATAATTCCAACACCTGGTCTAAATCCCTCATATTCGTTAAAATTTAATAGTTTTGTGTAATCAAAATTTAAAAATTTCCATGGTATATAACCCGATGCTATAGTCTCAATAAGTTTTAATTTTAAATCCAATTTTTCTGCTTTTCCAATACTATCAATTATTTGATATGTCTTTTCATCGATAATAGAAAGTGAATCGTAACGATAATTATTCCAAAATTCATTATCTTTTTTATGAGCATCATCGTTTATTTTTAATTCAACATTGCTAAATTCCTTTTTATTTAATTCAGGATTAAGTGAAATTTTTTCAAGAAAACTTTCTCCAACACCAAGCAATAAAAAATTATCAATTTTTCTTGTTGCCAAAGTATCATTTATCATTACTGTATCTCTGCTCTCAGACATTAAAAGTGTTGGAAATACAATATTGGTATTAAGTTGCACGGGAAACCATTGTTTATTCTCAATAAATTCATATTTCTGCTGAATTTTAACCTGCAATATCTCTGATTTATCATACGGTTCGGCAATAACACTTTGAATTGCATAATTATTTGTATTGATATGCAAAATCCCTTTTAATCCATCAAAATTTTTTCCTTTTGAAGGTCTGTATGAAATAATAAAAACAGTATCGTTTTGTTCGGTAAAAATGGTGTCTTCAATAAGAAAAAAATATTTTTTAGTACTGCCCTTACTTACAGGACTTAAATAATATTTGTCGGCAATATTAATTAGTTCATCGTAAAAAGAAAATGATTGTAATTGTGTGGCAAGCATCATAAACGACGGTTCTTTTAATCCTGACACCTTTGTTGCAATAACATTTTCATTGTTTTTATCAGGATAAATAAACTTACGTTCACTTATTGATTCCATTATAAACAAATGCTGTGTATTCATTAAATCAGCAACGAATGATTTATTATTTATTTCTGAATTTTCAATGGTATCTTTTTTATATTTAACAGCTATTGTATCTGGTAATATCATTGTGTCGATTCGTGTTTTTAAATTTTTCAGATCGGCGGTAAAATATAGCTTATTGTATGAGGTATAAGAAAATGACCTCATTTTTTCAGGATTGTTCACTTCCTTATTTTCAGCAACTTGTTTAATTATTCTATGAGCAGGATTTACTCCCGGAAATACAGTTATTTCTGAAATATTGAATGTTTTTTTCTTTAATAAAATTAAAAGTGGTTCGTTCTTACTAATATTTTTTATTGAAATATTTTTCGAATAATAGCCTATGTAAGAAAACTTTAAAAATTCAATATCATTGTTGGAATAAACCTTGAACTTTCCATCAATATTAGTTGTTGTTCCCTGATTTTTCGAATTATATACTATGTTTACAAATGCTAAAGGTTCTTTTGTAAGTGAATCGAGAACAATTCCGAATTCTTTAAGATCTTGAGAATATCCAAATAAAGAAGAAAAAATTATAATTAAAAAAATTAGAAAACGTTTATGTGTTTTTGTATTCAATTTTTTTATCAAAAATTATTTATAAGACCCCATTTTAAGCATAGCAATTTCTTTATCACTAAGAAATCTCCATTTTCCACGCTGCAAACCTTTTTTTGTTAAACCTGCAAAATAAACTCTGTCTAACTTTACAACTTTATAAGTTAATTGTTCAAATATTCTTTTCACTATTTTATTTTGACCTGAATGTATTTCAATGCCAATTTGCTTTTTATCATCAGGATCAATGTAGCTAATTTTGTCTGCTTGTATAAAAATGTCTTCAATTTTTATCCCATCAGCAATTTTCACCATATCATTTTTATCTAAATTTTTATCTAAAAACACATGATATATTTTTTTCTTATTGTACTTTGGATGGGTTAATTTTTTTGTTAAATCCCCATCATTTGTAAACAATAATACCCCTGTTGTATTTCTATCTAATCTTCCTACAGGATAAATGCGTTCTTTGCACGCATTTTTTACTAGATCCATTACAATTTTTTTAGCATGAGGATCGTCAACTGTTGTAATAAAATCTTTAGGTTTATTTAATAATAAATATACTTTTTTTTCTTTTCTAATTTTTTCATCATTGAATTTAATTTCATCTTTAAACGAAACTTTTGTTCCAAGCTCAGTTACAATTTTACCGTTTACCTTTACCAAACCCGCTTTAATATATTCATCTGCTTCTCGTCTTGAACATAAACCACTTTTTGCAAGAGTTTTATTCAGTCTTTCTAATTCCTGTGTTTCCTCAAATCTCCTATGTTTTGGTTTGCCTTGATTTGAGTGGGAGTATTGTTTTTTTGCCATTACTTTTAAGTTAAATTATTTTGCAAAAGTAAGATTTAAAATGACTAAAATACTTAAAGTTCAAAATGACTAAAATTTGAAATAAATAGAATGATTGAAAAAAGCAGTCATTTTAGAAAAACATTCTCAGGTAAATTTCCATTTTCAAAATGTTTTTCAATCCAACCGGATATTGAATTTTCTCTGTAATCAAAATATTTTGAGTATGGTTTAATATCAAGTACTGGAGTTCCATTAAGCATATCTACTTCTGTAAAATGCAATTTTGCGCCTTCTATTTTTTTTATTTTAACAATTGAAAAGCCAATATGATTTGGTCTGTTTGGGCTTCGTATTGCAAATATTCCATGAGCTTCGTCTTCCAAAAATGGAGTACCTGATATTTTTTCCACATTACTTTTATGAAAATAATATAATATAATAGCATGAGAAAAACCTTGCAAATCTTTTAATCCCGGAACATATTTTTCATATAATTCAATAAATGCTTCAGTATTTGTATCAAATTTCCCTTGAATACTTATGTTTTTAGGAATTTTGTAAGGCGAATGAATTATCCCGATAGGTTTAAGTTTTATTTCCATTGTAGGCCATGATTTATACTTGAATTTAAATACAAATATGAACAACATCTGATTATAATACAATTTTTTGTCAATTTTGTATTAAAATGATACTTTTGATACTTTAAAATTTCAATTTGTCGAAACGGACAAAATTTAAACAATGCAAAAAAATATTGGTATAAACAGTAAAGTATTGAGTAAAATATTAAGAACAAGTTTATTCATTTTTTCTATTGCTTTTATAGTTTTTCTTTTTCCAAGAGAAGGAAAATTCAAATATGAGTTTCAAAAAGGTAAGCCATGGATGCATGAAGCATTAATAGCTCCATATAATTTCCCTATTTACAAAACAGATGAAGAACTTAGTGCTGAAAACGATAGTATTGCAAACAGCATAATTCCACATTACAGAATTAGTGAAAATATAAAAGATGAGAAAACTGTTGTTTTTTTGCAAAGCTTTGAGAAAAAATGGGAAGAACATAAAACCAAGTTTTACAGAATTGACAATAAAAGAAAACAGAAAAAAATAAACGAAAAATTAGAAGAACTAAAAATTAAATATTTCGATTTTTCAACAAAATTACTTTCATTTATTTACGATAAAGGAATAATTGAAATAACAGATATTATTAAATTAAGAATTAATACGGATAAAGGGAAAATTATTTTATTAGATAATAACATTGCTGAAGAAACATATATAAGCGAAGTATTTACAAAAAAAACAGTAATTGAATATATAAATAAAAAAATAAAAGAAAAGCGAAATAATTCTGAGTATGAGGAAACAATAGCTGTAAATTTTCTTGAATCACTTGAAATTTCAAAATATATAATCCCAAACTATTATTACGACGGAGAAACAACAGAACAGATAAAACTTGCCAAGATCAATAATATATCGCTTACCAACGGAATGGTACAGGAAGGTGAAAAAATTATTTCTAAGGGAGATGTGGTAAATAATACAACATACAGAAAACTACTTTCTTTAAAAACTGAGTTTGAAACCAGCACAGGAAAAGATTCAAATTTCTATTTAATACTATTAGGTCAAATATTTTTGGTTACAGCATCAATTCTTGTGTTATATCTTTTTTTACTTCATTTTAGAAAAGACATTTTGCAAGACACATTAAAAACAGCATTTATACTTGTTTTTGTACTACTTATGATTTTTGTTTCAAGGATAACAATAAACTACAATTTTATAAGTATCTACATTGTACCTCTTGCAATTTTGCCAATAATTATAAGAGCATTTTATGACACTCGTTCAGCATCGTTTATTCATATTGTAACAATTATTACTATTGGATTTTTTGCTCCAAATGGTTTTGAATTTGTTTTTATTCAGCTTATTGCCGGAATGATGGCAATTTTTAGTTTAGCTAGTATAAACAGGCGGAGCCAATTATTCTTAACTGCCTTAATAACATTTGTTTCATATAGTGTTATTTATTTTGGCATTTCAATGATACAAGAGGGTGATATTTCCAAGATTAATTTAACAAATTTTGCATGGTTTGCAGGAAATGGCTTATTACTATTAGCATCATATCCATTAATTTATATTTTTGAAAAAGTATTTGGTTTCTTATCTGATGTTAGTTTAATGGAGTTGTCAGATACAAATCATCCGGTATTGCGAGAGCTTGCAGAAAAAGCACCGGGAACATTCCAACATTCGCTGCAAGTTGGAAATTTGGCAGAATCAGTTAGTTTTAAAATTGGAGGGAATCCTCTTTTGGCTCGTACAGGTGCATTATATCACGATATTGGAAAAATAAATATATCACAATATTTTATTGAAAATCAGGCACCTGGTATAAATCCTCACGATAAGTTAGAATACGATAAAAGTGCCGAAATCATTATAAACCATGTTACACAAGGTGTAGAAAAAGCGAAAAAACATAATTTGCCATCTCATATTATTGATTTTATAAAAACACATCATGGAAATTCAAAAGTTCAATATTTTTACAGAAATTTTATAAAACAACATCCTGATGAAGGAGTTGACGAAAAAATATTTACTTATCCGGGACCTTCTCCTTCTACAAAAGAACAAGCAATTGTTATGATGTGTGATTCTGTTGAAGCTGCATCACGAAGTTTAAAAACATACACAGAAGAAACTATTGATGAACTGGTTGAGAAAATCATTAATTTTCAGATTGAAGAAGACCAGTTTAGATTTGCCAATATAACTTTTAAGGATATTACAAATGTTAAAAGTATCTTGAAAAACAAATTAATAAATATTTACCATTCCAGGATCGAGTATCCTGAATAAAATTAAATGATTGAATGGTTAATTCGTAGTAAAAAATATAAGTCGCTAATTCGCGAATAAAAATATTAGCGTATTCGCAACAAAAAAAAATAAACATATGAAAATTTACACAACTTTAATAATTGCAATATTATTTGCATTAAACCTGTATGCTCAAGAGAAAAAAGATATTACACTTGAAGATATCTGGACTATTTATACTTTTTATCCGAAAAGTATTGATGGTTTACGTTCAATGAATGATGGTGAAAACTATACACAAATAAACCTTGCCAGAGATATTGATAAATACAGTTTCAAAAAAGGAACAAAAGTAGGCACTATTTTCAGTTTAAAAGATATGCCTAAAGATTGTACAATTAAAAAAATTAGTGATTATGAATTTAATGCCGATGAAACAAAAATATTAATATCAACCGATATTGAACAAATTTACAGACATTCCTTTTCGGCATCGTTTTATGTATGGGATATCAAAAATAAAGAAATGACACCACTTTCTGAAAAAGGAAAACAAATGCTGGCAACATTTTCGCCTGATGGGATGAAAGTTGCTTATGCTAGAGATAATAATATTTTTTATTATGATCTTGAGAAAAAAACAGAAATACAAGTTACTACCGATGGCAAACTTAACGAAATAATAAATGGTGTTCCTGACTGGGTTTATGAAGAAGAATTTAGTTTCAGTAAAGCTTTTGAATGGTCGCCTAATGGAAAAAATATTGCATATATTAGATTTAACGAAAGTAGGGTTAATGAATTTAATTTAACAATGTACGAGAATTTATATCCTACATGGTACAAATACAAATATCCGAAAGCAGGAGAAGACAATTCAATTGTTAGTGTACATATCTATAATGTTGAAACCAATAAAACCCTACCTGTTGATATAGGAACAGAAACCAATATTTATATCCCAAGAATTAAATGGACAAAAGATGCTGATAAATTAAGTATTCAAAGATTAAACCGACTTCAAAACAAATTTGAAATATTATTGGCGAATGCTTTAACAGGAAAAACAGGTGTTTTATATACCGAAACAAACAGATGCTATGTTGAAATATCTGATAATCTTACTTTTTTAAAAGACAATAAGCATTTTATTATTACAAGTGAGAAAAATGGCTATAATCATATTTATTTATATGATATGACAGGCAAAGAAATTAGACAAATAACAAAAGGCAACTGGGAGGTTACCAAATTTTTGGGTTTTGATGAAAAAAGTAAGTTGTTTTACTATATGTCTACAGAATTATCACCCACACAAAGAGATATGTTTTCAATTGCTTATGATGGAACAAACAAAATAAAACTCACACAAAAACAGGGTGTAAACAGAGTTGAGTTTAGCAAGGGTTTTAAATATTTTGTAAATTATCATTCCGATGCAAATACACCTTCATCGGTAGTACTATACGACTTCAAAGGAAAACAAAAAAGAGTACTGGAAGACAATGCCGACCTTAATGCTAAAATGAATGATTACAAATTCAGTAAAAAGGAAATTTTCAAATTTAAAACATCTGAAGATATTGAACTTAACGGATGGATGATAAAACCATATAATTTTGATGAAACAAAAAAATATCCTGTTTTTATGACTGTTTACGGTGGTCCCGGCAGACAAACAGTAATGGACAGATGGGAATACACTGCTATTTGGCATCAGCATATTGCAAATCTCGGATATATTGTTGTTTCTGTTGATAATCGTGGTACAGATGGAAAAGGCTCTGAATTTAGGCGTTCCACCTACGGACAAATGGGGAAACTTGAAACCATAGACCAAATAGAAGCCGCGAAATATCTTGGTGTTTTAGCTTATGTTGATGCAAACCGTATTGGCATACAAGGTTGGAGTTACGGAGGTTATCTGTCAACACTTTGTATAACTAAAGGAAACGAATTTTTTAAAATGGCTATAGCTGTTGCTCCTGTTACCAATTGGCGTTATTACGATTCAGCTTATATTGAAAGATATATGGGTTTACCACAAGACAATGCTGATGGATACGACGAAAATTCACCGATCAATTATGTGAAAAAACTAAAAGGTAAATATCTTTTAATACATGGTAGTGCCGATGATAATGTGCATTTTCAGAATACCGTAGAATTAGTTGATGCACTTGTGCAAGCTGATAAACAATTCGATCTGATGTTTTATCCAAACAGTAATCATGGAATTTATACAGGAAGAAACACAAGGTATCATTTATTTAAAAAAATGACAGAATATATTAAGGATAATTTATAAATTTACAATCCTTATTGCCCAGATGGCGAAATTGGTAGACGCACCAGCTTGAGGGGCTGGCGCTGGCAACGGTGTGCAAGTTCGAGTCTTGTTCTGGGCACTTTATGCAGGTTAAACCCGAATTATACATTAGGAGGCCGCAAACAGCCGAACTAATGAATTTATAAGGGTAACCCTGATATAGAAAATCTCCAAAATGATGATTTGAAAAATCATACATTTGCTTAGATTTTCATAGTCGTTTATACAATTGAAAAATTTCAATTGCATCTGGGTTAAACAATCTATCCTGATTTTATAAATTATGGAATTTATAAACACTATATTATTTGCCATTAATTTAAAATAATTTTATAAATTATTAGAATGTTGCATATTATGTAAATACTTTAAATATGTTTATTACTAATGTGTTAAGTTAAAACCTCTTTGTTTCAGGCAAATAGTAATGCCCTGAAAACATAGTAATTGCAAGGCTTTCCACACCTTAAATGCCACAATAATAAAAAGTTATCAACATAAAAAAAAGCATTTATATTTAAAAACATAAATTGTTGATAAAAATAAATAATTTAAAATTTGCATATTTGTTTAATAATTAAGTATTTTTGTCAAAATATTTTTTTAACTTATTAAAATCTATAGAAAATGACTAAAGCAGAAATCGTAAAACAAATCAGTGAAAAAACTGGAATCAGTAGTGTTGAAGTTTTAAGAGTTGTTGAAGCTTTTATGACAACTACAAAAGACAACATGTCTAAAGGTGAAAACATCTATTTAAGAGGTTTTGGAACATTTGCAGTTACAAAAAGAGCTAAAAAAGTTGCTCGTAATATTTCAAAAAATACAACAATTGTAATTCCTGCACACTTTGTACCAACTTTCAAGCCTGCTAATTCATTTAAAGACAAAGTTAAAACAAACGTAAAATAAATTACGTTTACAAAGACATAAAAAAACCGCTTAATTTTTTAAGCGGTTTTTTTGTGTCTTTTTGCTTTTGATTGCTTAAAACTAATACTTACATTTGTTTTCTCATATTAATAATTTGTATTAAACTCTAAAATAAAGTAATATGTTTGAAAAGGAAATTTATATTGACAGAAGAAATAAACTTCGCAAAAATGTAGACAAAGGAATAATATTAATACTTGGCAATGTTGATTCGCCAATGAATTATCCTGCTAATATTTATAAGTTTCGTCAGGATAGTTCTTTCTTATACTTTTTTGGATTAGATCATCCCGGATTTGCAGGAGTTTTAGATTTAGATAATGGCAAAGATTATATTTTTGGCAACGATGTAGATATTGACGATATTATTTGGATGGGACCTCAGCCATTGTTAAAAGACCAGGTATTAAATGTTGGAGTTGAAAATACCGCAGCTTTTGGCAAATTGGAAGAATTTCTAAAAGAAACATTGAGCAAAAACCGAAAAATACATTTTTTGCCTCCATATAGAGCTGAAAACAAAATTTATCTGATGGATACTCTTAATATCCATCCATCAAAACAAAAAGATAGTGCCTCAGAAGAACTTATTAAAGCAGTTATTGATATCAGAGCAATAAAAGATAAATACGAAATTGAGCATCTCGACAGTATAATGGATGTTGCATATCAAATGCATACTACTGCTATGAAAATGGCACAGCACGGAGTATATGAGCGAGAAATTGCAGGAGCAATAGAAGGTATTGCACTAAAGCATGGCGGAACAGTTTCGTTTCCCGTAATTTTAACAAGGCGGGGCGAAACTTTGCACAATCATTATCATGGTAATAAACTTGCCGATGGCGATTTAATGTTAACAGATGCAGGTTTTGAATCGGGATTAGGATATGCAACCGACCATACACGCACATCGTCGGTTGGTGGCAAGTTTACTCAAAAACAAAAAGAAATATATCAGATAGTATTAGATGCCAACAATAAGGCAACATCAATGGTAAAACCGGGAGTTTCGTATCGCGAAATGCATTTTGTAGCAGCAAAAGTTATTGCTCAGGGATTAACAGATCTTGGTATAATGAAAGGAAATGTTGATGAAGCTGTAAAAGCAGGAGCTCACGCCATGTTTTTTCCTCACGGACTTGGACACATGATGGGACTTGACGTACACGATATGGAAGGCCTTGGCGAAACCCTTGTTGGGTATGATAATGAAACAAAACGCAGCGAGCAATTTGGAACTGCATATTTGCGTATGGGAAGAAAATTAAAACCCGGATTTGTTATTACAAACGAGCCAGGCATTTACTTTATTCCTGCTTTGATTGACAAATGGTATAACGAAAAAATAAATACCCAGTTTATTGATTTTAATAAAGTAAACCAATACAGAGATTTTGGAGGTATAAGATTAGAAGACGATATACTTGTTACCCAAAACGGCAGTCGTAATCTTGGCAAACAAAGAATTCCTATTGAAATTGCCGATGTGGAAGCTATGGTTAATAGTAATTTTTCTTTGTGAAACTTCAGTATCTCAAAGAGTAAAAAAGTTTATCAAAAACCTCGCTATCCCTGCTAAGGTGTAGTTTCATGCCTTAGGTAGACAAGTGTAAGTTAGCTTCAATTAAAAAATAATTCACTGCTGATTTATGCTTATACTGTAAATCTTTTAACCCAATTTATGCAATAGAAGAATTAATAATTTTTCTATTGTATAGCGACAAAGGGTTTCATCCATTTTGAAAAACATCAAAATGGTGAAACTCTAGGTCGGGATTAACCCTCGCTAATGCAAGTAGTTCGACTTTTTCAAGTCTTCTATTGCATAATCGGGGTTTAATAGTAACATTAATTGGTCAGGAATAAGAATAAATGCCCTGTCTTATTCGTTATTTACTTGTTTAAAAAACTCCCAATTTTGCAGCATTTTTTCCGTCCTGCTCCATTCCGCATTTCATTATTTCCCAACAACTTTTTCCCCCATGTTTGTTTACATTCATGTTTTGTAACATAATATAAATAAATCCGTTTAATAAATTAAGCAATCATTTTCACGGAAAAAATTTCCATTAATAATTTTCGTAATGATAGATTTTTGGTTTGGGATAGGGTTAGGTATAGAAATTATAAGAAGGCGTAATGGCGATGTTGAAACATATCTTGTATTACCATTTTTAAGAATTAGAATTAAACGTAGAACAAGACTGTAGAGTATACTCTGCCTGCTCGAATTTGCAATCCTATTCAATTACCTCACGGTTTTACGTAGTTGTTATCAATACTAAATTTTAAAACAAATACTTTTTCTTTATTGTTCCTATACAACAATTTAATCATTTAGCAATTTAGTAATTGTGCGTTAAATAATTAAAACTTAAATTTTTGGCTTATTTTCTAAAAAAGCACAATTTTGACGAGTTCTGATAGTATTTAATAGAATTTATTTACTTTTGAAATAATTATTGAGAGGGGACGGAACTGGTGTTTCACCCGGTCTTCAAAACCGGTAGCAGACGGATAAAACCGGCTGTGGCAGGTTCGATTCCTGCCCTCTCTGCTAAAATTTTAACTCGAATTATGCAAATTCTGAAAATATGAACTCTACTAAGGAAGAACTTAAAAATCTTCCAGGCATTGATAAAATCTTGTGTTTGTCAGAAGTTAAAGACTTGACAGATAAATACAACAAAGACCTGGTTACCTACTCTGTCAGAAATGTGATTGCTCACTATCGAAAAAAAATATTAGCAGGAAATTCCCCTCCATCAAAAGAAGAAATTCTTCAAAGAATAAAGGACTTTACACAAAAAACAGGAAACAGAAATTTAAAACCTGTTATTAATGCTTCTGGTATAATAATTCATACAAATCTTGGCAGAGCTCCGTTTGGAAAAATTTTAATTGATGAAGTCTCAAATACTATTAGGGATTATAATAATCTTGAGTTTGATTTGAAAACCGGTAAACGAGGGCAAAGAAATGACCATGCATCTGAACTTTTGAAATTTTTAACAGGAGCAGAGGATGTTTTAATTGTAAATAATAATGCTGCTGCCGTAATGTTAATTTTGAGAACATTTGCAAAAGGTAAAGAAGTTGTTGTTTCAAGAGGTGAATTAATTGAGATAGGTGGTTCGTTTCGGATCCCCGATATTATGGCTGCATCCGATTGTAAAATGCTTGAAGTTGGAACAACAAATAAAACAGGCATAGCAGATTATGAAAATGCCATTACTGAAAAAACGGCAATGCTTTTTAAGGCACATAAATCAAACTATGTGATTAAAGGATTTACAAAAGAAGCCAGTTTTCTAGAACTTGTTGAACTCGGAAAGAAAAATAATATTCCTGTTGTATATGATATTGGCTCAGGGCTTTTACGAAAGGTTGATAACAAAGTTTTGAAATACGAACCCGATGTAAAGCAAGCATTATCAACGGGCATTGACCTTATTTGTTTTAGTGGTGACAAATTACTTGGCGGACCACAGGCAGGAATTATTGCAGGAAAAAAGAAAATGATAGATGTGCTTAAAAAAGAGCCTATGATGCGTGCATTAAGAGTTTGTAAAACTACTTTGGCATTTTTAGAAACAGCTTGCATTTATTATTTGAATGATAAAGATCTTTTTGAAAAGAATTTGATATTTAAAACATTAAGCAGAACGGAAGACGAATTGAATAAAACAGCCCACCTTTTGCAAAAAGAACTTAAAAAAAGAAATATAGAAACAGAAGTAGTGAAAAGTAAAGGACAATATGGTGGTGGCACATTACCCGACCATGAAATAAAAAGTTTTGCAATTAAAATAATAAATAACGAAAGTAACAAGAAACGTTCAGAGTATGCAGAAAAAATATATCATGGTTTGCTTGATCAAGATACTCCTGTGCTTAGTATTTTGAAAAAAGGAAACATCTATTTTGATGTACTGACTTTGTTTGAAAATGATATTGAAAATATTGCTAAAATTATTGATAATGTTGTAAAAGCCCTCTCTAATTTGCCTAATGCGGATAGAAGGAATTAGAGCCAAAGAGCAAATTATAACAATATAGCAACGACAAACGACAAACGATAAAATTAAGAGTAATGAAACACTTAATAATGGGAACTGCCGGACATGTAGATCATGGAAAAACGGCACTAATAAAAGCACTAACAGATATTGATTGTGATACTCATAAAGAGGAAAAAAAGCGTGGTATCACTATTAATCTTGGTTTTTCCCATTTAAATCTTCCATCAGGCGATTCAATAGGAATTATTGATGTTCCAGGACATAAGGATTTTATAAATACTATGCTTGGTGGTGCTTGTGGAATTGATTTTGTGTTACTAATTATTGCAGCAGACAGCGGAATAATGCCTCAAACCATAGAGCATTTTAACATTATTAAAACATTAAAAATCAATAAAGGAATTATTGCTTTAACAAAAATAGATTTGGTTGATGAAGAATTGATTGAATTGGCAAAGCTTGAAATATTAGAATTATTAGAAAATACAGAATTTGAGAATGCTCCAATTGTTGGAGTTTCTTCTATTACAAGAAAAGGTATTGATAAACTTATTGATACAATAAAAGAAATAGCCCCTACAATTAAAGAAAAAGAAAACACTGGGATATTTAGAATGTATATTGATAGAATTTTTTCTGTTATAGGACTCGGAAGCATTGTTACCGGTTCTGTTTTAAGTGGAAAAATATCTACAGGAAAAAATATATTTTTATTACCTGGAAATAAAAAATTAAAAATAAGGAGTATTGAAAGACACGGGAACCAAGTTGAGGAAGTTGTTGCCGGCGATAGAGCCGCAATAAATATTACCGGTTTTAAAAATGAGGACTTTAAGCGTGGAATGATGTTATCAGGCAAAATTCTTGAAGAAACAAAAATAATTGATGCGCATATTTCGCTTTTTGAAAATAGTCAGGATCTAAAACTTTGGTCAACTGTTATTTTTCATTCAGGAACATTTGAGTGCCAGGCAAGAATGCACTTGCTTAACAAAGATATACTTAAAGGAGGACAAAATGCAGTTGTACAAATTCATCTGGAAAGATCAGCAACCTTATTAACTAATGATAAATTTATAATTAGAAATTCTTCCGGTAATAAAACTTATGGTGGAGGAATAATTATTGATGCAAATCCTTTGCACCACAGGAAAAGAACAGCAAAACTTATTGAGAATTTAACTTTACTGACAAATAGTATCTTAAATGAGAATAATATCAACGAACTCATAAAAATAGAACTTAAAAAAGAAAATAAACCATTGTTTGTAAGCGAAATAGTTGAAAAAATTAATAGATCCTCTGATGAAATTATTGCAGTTCTGAATGATATTAATGACATAATAATTTACAATGATAATGATGTTTTTATTTTGATAGATAAGAATAAAGAAGAAGAATATTACAATCTAATAATTCAGAATATTAAAGCATACCATTCAAAAAATAAGATTTTGGAGGATGGAATGGAGCAGAATGAATTTTACGGAAAACTTGGTTTTTCGAAAGATAAAACAGGGAAAAAATATCTTGAATTATTGCTTCTGAAAATTGAATCTGACGGAAAGTTAAAAAGGTATAAAAATACATGGATAGATATAGATCATAAAGCAATTATTGATAATAAAACAATAGAAGATATTAATTGGCTTGAAGAAATGATAAAAAATTACGACATGCAAAAGCCGGTTTATGAGGATGTTGAAGATGCTGCGAAAGAAAAAAACATAACAAAAGAAAAGTTAAAAACATATATCACATATCTATTCAGAAAAAATAAAATTTGCTTTCATAAAGATGAATATGTCCATAAGTCAGTTATTGATAAATGCAGACAAACAATTCTAGAAAGTTTAATTAAAAATAACAAAAGTTTAAATAATAGTGAAATTAGAAAATTGCTAGAAACAAGTAAAAAGTTAACACATTTTTTAATTGTTTATTTTGAGTCAGAAGGAATTATTTCAACCAAAATGGTTGATACATACATTTATATAAACATTACAAATAAAGGAAAAGAAGTTTTGAATAAGAATTCTTAAAGGAATTGTGAGAGTTATTGATTGCTAATCGGCATAAAGTTATAATCATTTAATTTTAGTCATTTTAGCTCAATTTAGGCATTTTAGGCATTTGTTTATTATTAGATAAAATGTGTAATTTTAACATGGGATTTTATAAAAATTTAAGAGGTTTGTAACATGAAAGTATATCTTGACAATTCAGCAACATCATGGCCAAAACCATCTACTGTGGTTAAAGCGATTAGTAATTATTTAACAAACTATGGTGCAAGTCCGGGGAGATCGGGGCATCAGTTTGCTTTAAAGGCAGATAGAGAAGTTTTTGAAACACGTGAGTTAATTGGCAATTTTTTTAATGTTCCGGAAACCGGACATAATATTTTTACATCAAACTCAACTTATGCATTAAACTTTGCAATAAAAGGGATTCTTAAAAGAGGAGACCATGTAATAACATCATCTATTGAGCACAACTCGGTAATTCGTCCATTAAGGTATTTGGAAAAAGAACTAGGTATTGAAATTACAATTATTAATTGTGATGATAAAGGAAATATTGACTTCAAGCAATTAGAAGACAGCATAAAAAATAATACCAAACTTGTTGTTACTATTCATGGTTCAAATGTTTTAGGAAATATACTTCCTTTGAACAAAATTGGAAATATTTGTGAAAAAAGGAACATTATTTATCTTGTAGATGTTGCTCAAACTGCAGGATATGTACCAATTGATATGCAAAAAGACAAAATTGACATTATTAGTTTTACAGGACATAAAAAGCTTTATGGACCTCCCGGAATTGGAGGCTTATGTTTTAAAGAAAATATTGATATAAAAGCAATGATACAAGGTGGTTCCGGTAGTATTTCTGAAATGGAAACACATCCGGAATTTTATCCCGACAGATTAGAAGCAGGTACAAAAAATACCGTGGGAATAATAGGATTGAAGGCAGGAATTCAATTTCTTCAGAAAAAGGGAATTGACAAGATCAGAAAAGATGTTGGTAGTATCACATCATATTTTATTAATAAACTGCTTGAAATCAATGAAGTAAAACTTTATGGTCCTGATGCAAATGAAGAAAGACTTCCTGTTATTTCTTTAAATATTAACAATATGCTTTCAAGCGATTTGGCATATCAACTTGATAAAGAATATGGAATAATGATCCGTGTAGGCTTACATTGTTCTCCCTTGGCTCATAAAACTAACGGAACATTTCCCGATGGAACAGCAAGATTCAGTCTTGGATGTTTTAATACAGAGGAAGAAATAAATTATACTATTAATGCTTTAAAAAATATAATTATTAAAAAATAAGCAAATGAAAACAGTTAATGCAAAGGGGGAATTGTGTCCAAAACCACTAATAATGACAAAAAAAGCTCTTGAGGAAATTCAGGAAAACGAGAGTTTGAAGATTTTAATTGATAATGAAACATCAAAAATTAATGTTGTTCGCTATCTCGAAGATAATGGAATGGTAGTTAAATGTCATCAGTCAGGTAATGTTCACGAAATATTAGTAAGTAAAAAGGGTGTTGTATTTGAAGAGGTAGTTGAAGAATATTGTCCAATTCCAAATAATGAAAACGAAAATTATGTTATTAGTTTTCAGAACGATAAAATGGGTTTCGGTTCTGATGAATTGGGAGAAATACTTATGAAAGGTTTTATAAATACATTGCCGGAAGCAACAAAATTGCCAAAAGCATTAATATTCTTAAATTCAGGAATACATCTTACAATTAAAAATTCTCAAGTTTTAGAGTCATTAAAAAAACTTAAAGATAAAGGTATTGAAATACTTGTATGTGGAACCTGTCTTGATTATTTTGATAATATGGATAAACTTGAAGTAGGCATAGTATCGAATATGTATGATATAATTGAAAAACTTACAAGTGCTGATAAAGTAATTTATCCTTAGATTATGAAAAATTTAATATTGATATTTGAATCAACACATAAGGTAATAAAAGCAGAAAAAGTATTGATAAACAAACATATCAAGCACGAAATAATTCCTACGCCAAGAGATATATCGTCGAATTGTGGAATGTCTATTAGAATTGAAAAAGGAACAATAGAATATGATAAACTTAAAGAAATATTAGAAAAAAATAATTTTGAATTTAAAATTTTTGAGAAATAAAAATAGATATATGAAATTTGATATGCTAAATACAGTAGGAGATGGAGGATGTTCAGCAAAATTACCTGCAACAGAATTAGATAAAGCATTAAAAGACTTACCGGTAGTTACTTGTGATAAGCTTCTTGTTGATATCAAAACACATGACGATGCCGGAGTTTATAAAATTAATGATGAAGTTGCTCTTATTCAAACTACTGATTTTTTTCCACCTGTTTGTTCCGACCCTTATGAATTTGGACAAATTGCTGCAGCAAATGCTTTAAGCGATGTTTATGCAATGGGAGGAGAAGTGCTTACAGCAATGAATTTGATGATGTTTCCTGCAAATAAGCCAATGAGTGCTTTAAAGGAAATTCTATTGGGAGGACAAGATAAAGTTACCGAAGCCGGTGGAGTTATTGTTGGAGGTCATACAATTACCGATGATATTCCAAAATACGGTTTGGCAGTAACAGGAGTAGTTCATCCTGATAGAGTTATAACAAATTCAGCAGCTCAAGCCGGAGACAAATTAATTTTAACAAAACCTATAGGCTCCGGAATTATAATGGCAGCAAAAAAGATAAACGAAGTTGATGAAAAAAGCCATCAGGCAGTTCTTGATAGCATGAAAACCTTAAACAAGGATGTATCGGAAATAATGCAGAACCATAATATAAAATGTGCAACAGATATTACAGGATTTGGACTATTGGGACATAGCCTAAAATTAGCACAGGCAAGTAATGTTTCTATAAAAATATATTCGGCATCAGTTCCTTTATTTGACAATGTTTTTGATTTAGTGAAAATGGGATGTATTCCGGGAGCAGCTTTCAGAAACCAGGAATTTGTTGAGCAATTTTGCTTATTTGAAAAAAATATGCAATATGAATATAAAATGCTGTTAATGGATGCACAAACATCAGGAGGAATGTTAATTTCAACACCTGCCAATAAAGTTGATATTATTCTAAAAGAACTTAAAAAGTCGAATTATATTGAATCTGCAATAATAGGAGAAGTGATTGAGCAGCAAAATAAGTCGGTTTTGATTTCGTAGACTAGAGTAATCTTCTATTGTTTAAAAAAATCTCAAAAAATAATAAATTAAGACAGCTATCTGCTTTTTTTTTTAATAATTTTTCGTATATTTACAAAAAATATCTTCGTTTCTTGACACGCTTAAACTAAAATTATTATGAAAAAAGCATTTGTATTATTAGCCTTAATAGCTATAACTCAATCATTAATAGCGCAGTCGAATTTCTATTTATATCAGCAAGATAAAAATAAACCTGAATATACTCCGGTTAGAAAAATTATCGATAATGGTTTAAAAGGTATTGATATTGAATATAATTTTGATGGCGTTTATATCCATGATGTAATTGAAGAAGGAATTACTTATATCAATCTTAAAATTACTGATTTTTCGCATCTTATGGAAGTCGGAAAACCAGCTTTGCCAAGTCATAACGATATTATTGCAATTCCGGTTGGAGCAACAGCAAAAATTGAAATTATAAGCTATGATGTAAGTGAAATTAGTAATATGCTGATATATCCTGCACTTGAACCTGCATCTGATAAATATGGTGAAACTGAACCAGAATTTGTGATTAATGAGGATTTTTATAATACCAATACTTTATATCCTGCAGAAATTGTAGATATTAATAGTATTAATTATTACAGAGATATACCTGTTGCAAGTATTCAAATTCATCCAATTCAATATAATGCTAAAGAGCGTAAGCTTTTTGTATACAGTAATATAAAATACAGAATTTCTTTCACACAATCAGATGAATTTTTTGATAAAACACAACATTCTGATAATACTCTTAAAATGATACCAAACTATTTTTTAAATGGAGGTAGTATTAGAGAAGAAATTAATCAATTTGTAGATAATAACTCTGTTAGAGGTATCAGTGGACCAAGTAAAGAATATATTATAATAACACATGCTGATTATATAACTGCTGCAAATTCTCTTGCTCAATGGAAACGACAATTGGGATATTCTGTTGAAGTTGTTTCAAGAGCTTCATGGACATACAGTGAAGTTGAGTTTGAAGTTCATGAACGTTATCAAAACTGGACACCTAAACCCGATTATGTCGCAATAATAGGAGACCATGATAAAGTTCCCGGTGATATTCATGTCGGATCTTATGGAAGTTTTGCAACTGATTTATATGTGGTATGTACTGATGGAGGTAGTGATTATTACCCTGACATGGCAAAAGGAAGAATCTCTGTTTCTTCTGCAACAGAAGCATCAAATGTTATATCAAAGATTATTAATTATGAAAAAACACCACCTATTCAACCAGCGTTTTATACAACAGGTTTAAATTGTGCATATTTTCAGGAATCAAGTACAGCAGGATATGCTGAAAGAAGATTTGCACAAACAAGTGAAGATATCAGGGATTATGTTAATGGGGTTCAGGGATATACTGTAAATAGAGTATATGTAACAGAAAGCGCTGTTACTCCAACAAATTGGAATGATGATGCATACTCAGCCGGAGAACCTCTTCCTGCTTATCTTTTGAAACCGGGATTTGCATGGGATGGAGATTTTAACGATATAATAAATTATGTTAACGAAGGAGCATTCTATGTTTTCCATCGTGATCATGGTTTTGAAGATGGTTGGGGTGATCCTTATTTTACATCTGCGAATATTAACTCATTTACTAATGCTAATATGACACCTGTGGTATTTAGCATTAATTGCTTAACAGGTAAGTTTTTGGAAACAGAATGTTTTGTTGAAAAATTACTCAGAGTTGATGATGGAGCTGTTGGTATTTTCGGACATGCCGAAGTTAGCTATAGCGGCTATAACGATGGTTTAGCTTTAGGGCTTATTGATGCTATTTGGTCTAACCCCGGATTAATCCCTAATTTCACAGGTTCAGGAGGCATAAGCAGTCCTACTCTTTCACCTCATTCCGATATTTTTACTATGGGCGATGTTGCAAACCAAGGTTTAATAAGGATGGTAGAAACATGGGATGATAGCGAATACACTCACCAGCTTTTCCATTATTTTGGCGACCCTGCTATGAAAATGTGGACAGCACAACCACAAGCTGTAACCGCAACACATACTACAACACTTAACTGTAATGATACAAGTTTTTCGATATTTACATGCTCATTAAGTGATGGTTTGGCTACCTTGGTTATTGATGGTTTGCTTGTGGGTGAAATCCAGCTTACAGGAGGATCTGGGGTAATTAATTTTGGTGGTATTCAGCTATACGGTAATAATGCTGTTGTTACAATATCAAAACATAATTATCAGCCATATATTGAAAATATTCCAATTGCAGGAGATTGTATTAATTCATATTTTACTTTTGGTCCGGGCGCAACTTGTATTGGAGGCGATGATATTGTATTTACAGATGCTTCAAGTGGTAATATTACTTCATATACTTGGGATTTTGGACCTAATGCTACTCCTTCTACTGCCAATACAATTGGACCTCATACTGTATCATATAGTACAAGTGGTTTTCAAACTGTAATTTTAACAATTGAAAATGCTTCCTATACAGAAGTATATACCGATAGTATTTATGTAGAATCTTATTGTTCATACTTAATGCCATCAAGCGGGACACAAACAATTACAGAATGTGCAGGTCGTCTTTTTGATGACGGGGGTACAAGTTTTTATTCGGCAAATACTGATCTTACTACAACCATTACAGCTTCCGGATCAACACAAATTGATTTAGATTTTGTATTGTTTGATGTTGAAGAAGGTTCCGGGGCAACCTGTGATTACGACTGGATAGAAATTTATGATGGACCAAGCACTACATCTCCTCAAATTGGACTTTATTGTAATACAACAGGAGGACCAGGAACATTAAGCACTACAGGAGAATCTGTTACGATAGTCCAACATACAGATGGAGGTTCTGAATTACAAGGTTTTGAAATGATCTGGCAATGTGTATTTGTAAATGCACCACCTGTAACTGATTTTATAGCTTCCGAAACAAATTCTTGTTCTGCCAGTATAGACTTTACCGATTTGTCAACTAACGGACCTGATACATGGTTATGGTATTTTGGCGATGGAACTACATCAATTCAGCAAAACCCTATACATGCTTATACTTCAGATGGAACTTATGATGTTAGTTTAGTTGCTTCTAATGCTTATGGTAGTGATTCTTTAATTATAACAAGTTATATTACAATAAGTACTCCGGTGGCACCATTGGCTATAGATGGTGCTCGTTGTGATGCCGGTAGTATAATGCTTTCAGCAAGCGGCTCAGGTATTATTAAGTGGTATGATGTTCCGGTTGCAGGCAGTAGTTTGGGCACAGGAAATACTTTTACTACACCTGTAATAACAGCAACTACTAATTATTACGCCGAAAATGTAGAACTTGGTTCAAGTATTTATGGAGGCGAAACAAATAATACTTCAGATGGAGCTTTCTATACTGTTGCAGCTCAGCGTTATTTGGTATTTGATTGTTTCTCAGATATAACATTAGCATCTGTTGAAGTTAATGCAAATGCAACATCAAACAGAACTATTGAACTTCAGGATAATACGGGAAGTGTTATTGATCAAATAACAGTAAATATTCCGGCAGGAGTTAGCCGTATAGATTTGAATTTTGATATTCCTGCAGGCACAAATTATCGCATAGTCGGTCCTTTATCTCCCGGTTTGTTTAGAAATAATGCAAACTGCTCATATCCTTATGATATTGGCAGTGATGTTTCAATTTTGTATAGTAGTGCAACATCTAATCCAACAGGATTTTACTACTATTTTTATGACTGGGAAATTGTTTCTCAATCATGTGTTAGTAGCCGTACAGATGTTTTGGCAGAAATTATTTTGCCATCAAGTATTGATATAACAGCGAATGGAAGTACAGATATTTGTGATGGAGATACAGTTATATTAACAGCGCCATCTGGTGCTACTTCGTATTTATGGCATCCTTACAATCAAACAACACAGAGCATTGGTGCTACCGCCGCAGGTTTTTATTTTGTTGATTACATTCTTGATTCTTGTTCAATTTCATCAAATCAAATTGCAATTTCAATTCTAAATTACCAGCCTGTTGCCGATTTTTCTCATGTGTCAAATGACCCTGTAATTGATTTTACTAATTTATCGCAATATGCAAACTCGTATTTTTGGGATTTTGATGATGGCTCAACTTCTACTCTAACAGATCCTTCGCATACTTATACTGCAAATGGAACATATAATGTTATGCTTATAGCTGTAAATTCTTGCGGAAACGACACAATATACTATACTGTTGATATTGTTACTGTGGGTATTTCTGAAATAAATATATCATCTTTAAATATTTATCCTAATCCTGCACAATCTGAACTTAATGTTGAATTCAATTGTATTAAAACGGATAATATTATTTTAAAACTTCATAATAATACAGGGCAAATAATATGGATAGATAAATTACAGGGCTTTGCAGGTAAATACAATCATTCAATTGACATTGAGCATTTAGCAAAAGGTGTTTATATGATAAGTGTTCAGTCGGATAAAAGTCTGAATGTTTATAAGATAATTGTAAGTTAGTTTTAGAGAACGTTATCAATGATTTAGAAATAAATTAATAAGGTGTAGCTATAAGCGAAATAAGTGTAATTGTACACTTATTGAAACATTAGCCTTTATTAAAGATAAACTATGAACTAAAAAAAATGAAAATGAAAAAAAATATTTTGACAGCATTAGCGGGAATAATTTCTGTTTTGAGTTTTGCACAAACAAGTTACTATGTTGCTACAACAGGAAATAATACTAATAATGGAAGTATAGGAACTCCTTGGCAGACTATACAATATGGAGTAAGTCAATTAAATGCAGGAGATACATTGAATATTATGACAGGGACTTATCTTGGAAAAATTGATGTGAACACATCGGGTGCTATTAATCAAGAAATTACAATAAAAAATTACAGTAATGATAATGTTATTATTAATGGTGCAACACTACCCGATTATGAATACTTACTAAAAATTGAGAATGTAAATTATATCAATATTAGTGGACTAAAATTTCAAGATTATCAAAAATTAGATGCAATAGGTATCCTTGTTATCAATAGTAGTAATATATCTATTCTTAACAATGAGTTTTCTAATATAGATTATTCATCAACTGCTGTGGGAGAAACGCCAAATGTTTCACAAAATAGTCAACCAATTATTGTTTTTGGAAGAGACCCTTTAAATTCGATTAATAATATAGCTATTAATGGAAATATTATCCACGATTGCGAAACAGGTTGGAGTGAGTGTCTATCTATTAATGGTAATATTGATGGGTTTGAAGTTAAAAATAACCACATTTATAACAATACGAACATTCCTATTGTTGCCATAGGGCACGAAGGCGAATGTTCTGACCCCGCATTAGACCAGGCGAGGAATGGTTTAATAAATAATAATAATATACACGATAATCCTTCTGCTTATGCATCAGCAGGCGGTATTTACATAGATGGTGGAAAATCTATAACAATAGAAAATAACAGCTCTTATAATAATGATTTTGGTATTGAAATAGGCTGTGAAAACAACGGGAATGCACCAAATGACCCATCTGCATCAGACATTATTGTAAGAAACAATTTAATTTATAATAATAAAATTTCGGGAATAGCATTAGGTGGATACGACTACCCAACATCAGGCAAAGTTGAAACAATTACAATAAGCAATAACACTTTGTTTAATAATGATACAGACAACTCATACAATGGAGAATTATTAATTTCTTATGTTGAAAATTCAAGTATAGAAAATAACATTTTTTATACAAACAACATCGATAAAGTATTAATAATAAGCAGTGACGCAAACCCTACCTTGTCATTTAATTACAATTTGTATTATACTCCAAGCGGAAATAATGATATTGTTATAGAAATAAACGGTGTTGAATATAATGAGTTTAGCACTTATCAAACAGCTACATCTCAGGATATTAATTCCGATTTTTCAAATCCATTATTTTTAAGTGCAACAATACCCAACCCAGATTTACATATAAATACTTCTTCGCCAGCTATTGACACAGGAAATCCTTCTTTTGTTGCGGGGAGTGGTGAAACGGATATGGATGGTGAGATTAGAGTTTATAATGGTAATGTTGATTGTGGTGCTGACGAATATGGTTCATCATTAAGAGTTAATAATCCTCCTAATCAAACAGACATTTTTATTTATCCAAACCCAACAAATGGAATTATTTATATTGATGGCATTTTAGATTTTAGCTATGAAATTTACTCTTTAAATGGTCAACTTATTAAATCTAAGATTAGAAGTCAGAAAACGATTAATTTAACAAATCAAAATAAAGGATTGTATTTAGTTAAGATTTTCGATAAAAATGGAATAGAGATGAGTGAAATTAAAGTGATTAAGCAATAACAAAGGCTAATTGAGATGGCTCCGCTAACAAAAGATAGCGGAGTGCACCTTTCACCTGTTTTCAGCGTTGCAACACCCTGAAAAATTTTCATGGCTACTGTCCTCAGCATTTTGATATCCAAATACACTTTGTATATAATAAATAGGAAAAAATTTAATTTATACTTGCCTGTCTTTATTGAAAACTAATGCAAAGCGCGTTAGCCTGACAAAATTGCGAGCCACGATGTGGTGAATAAAGAAAACAGCTAAATTTTCTTATAAGAGGCAGTCCTTGTTGTTAGAAAATTCTGTTTTTTTTAGAGCGGATTGAAGCGTTATTTTGTCTTGATTTTTTGGTTCCCTGCCTGCCGGTAGGCAGGGTTTTTCATCAAGACAAAATGAACATAAGTTCTATTTGCCTTATAATTTGGCAAAAAAAATAAATTTAAAAAACAAAAAAACCACACAAAAGTGTGGTTTTTCTTTGTGGGAACTACTGGATTCGAACCAGTGGCCTTCCCGACTGTAAGTCGGGATGCTCTATACCTTTATTGATTAGTTCTTTCAATCTGTTCCTATTTTTCCATTTTTTGATTTGCCTTTCACGAGCATAAGCTTCTGATTTAGTTTCAAAATTTTCATAATAAGCAAGCTGCCAATCATTTGCTTTCCCTGTATAACCTTTGTGATTTGTATTATGTTTTTGAATTCTCTCTACAATATTTGAAGAATGACCAATGTAGTATTTATTTGCTGTTTTAGAATATATTATGTAAAAAACATATTTCATTGTAACAAAATAGCCACACAAATTGTGTGGCTATTCTTTGTGGGAACTACTGGATTCGAACCAGTGGCCTTCCCGACTGTAAGTCGGGATGCTCTATACCTTTATTGATTAGTTCTTTCAATCTGTTCCTATTTTTCCATTTTTTGATTTGCCTTTCACGAGCATAAGCTTCTGATTTAGTTTCAAAATTTTCATAATAAGCAAGCTGCCAATCATTTGCTTTCCCTGTATAACCTTTGTGATTTGTATTATGTTTTTGAATTCTCTCTACAATATTTGAAGAATGACCAATGTAGTATTTATTTGCTGTTTTAGAATATATTATGTAAAAAACATATTTCATTGTAACAAAATAGCCACACAAATTGTGTGGCTATTCTTTGTGGGAACTACTGGATTCGAACCAGTGGCCTTCTGGGTGTAAACCAGATGCTCTAAACCAACTGAGCTAAGCTCCCAAAATCGGACTGCAAAGATAAATTGCTTTTTGTAATCTGCAAACAAAATATTAATTTTTTATATAACTTCAGCTACAACAAAAGTACTTCCGCCAATAAATATTAAATCGTTTTTATCTGCATTTAATTTGGCTGCCGTAATTGCATGTTTTACAGTCGAATAAGCTTTCCCTTTTAAGCCAATTTGTTTTGCTTTATTAAATAATATTTGTTCGTCTAATGCTCTTGGGATATTAGCTTTTGTAAAATAATATTTTGCATTTACCGGTAATAAATTTAATATTTCTTCAATATTTTTATCGTTCACCGTTCCAAAAACAATATGCAGGTTTTTGTATGCAGTATTTTTTATTTGTTCAAATACTTTTGTTAAACCCTCTTTATTATGGGCGGTATCGCACACAATTAACGGATTATTACCAATAATTTGCCATCTGCCTAATAATCCTGTATTATTTACAACATTTTTAAAGCCCTTATAGATTGCTTCTTCTGAAATTTTAATATCAGAATCATTTAAAATGTCAATTGTTTTTAATGCAGTTAGTGTATTTTCTTGTTGATATTGACCAAGTAAGTCTAATTTTAGATTTTCATATTTTATTGTTTCATTATTTTTTTTAACATTAAAAACCTGATGAGAATCGGAATTTATTAAGGAATAATCAATTTTATATTCATTATCAGAGAAATAAATTTTGGACAGTTTCTCTTTAGCTTTTTTCGTGAAAATATCTGCAATAATTTTTTGATATTTACCAATTACAACAGGAATATATTTTTTAATTATACCTGCTTTTTCAATAGCAATTTTTTCTAATGTTTCTCCTAAAAATTGAGTATGGTCATACCCAATGTTTGTAATAACAGAAACAAGTGGTGTAATAATATTTGTAGAGTCTAATCTTCCGCCCATTCCAACTTCAATAATAGCAATATCTACTTCTTGTTTTGCGAAATAGTCAAATGCCATAGCAACAGTTATTTCAAAAAAAGAAGGTTTTAATTCTTCTATTATTGTACTGTTATTTTCTACAAATTTTACCACCTTGTTTTCCGGTATCATTTGACCATTTATTTTTATTCTTTCTCTAAAATCTTTAAGATGTGGAGAAGTGTATAATCCTACTTTATATTTTTGCTCGTGTAAAACAGAGGCTAAGATATGAGCAACAGAACCTTTTCCGTTTGTTCCGGCAATATGTATAGATTTAAAATTTTTATGTGGAAAATCAAAATGCTTATCAAGTATTAGTGTGTTGTTTAAGTTTGCCTTATAGGCTGCCTTTCCCACTCTTTGATACATGGGTAATTGCTCAAATAAAAATTCTAAAGTTTGCTTATAATTCATTATGCGAAAATAAATAATATTTGTAACTATTTAGGTGGTATTTTGGGTTCTGTATATTTTTGTGTGTGAAAAAATAATAAGCCACAGATTCACAGACAATTTCATTTTCATGTTAATCTAACCAAATAAAAATTGTTAAAATCTATGAAATATTTTGAGATTTTTATATTAAACCCGCATTATTCATTAGGAGGTTGCAAACAGCCGAACTAATGAATTTATAAGGGTAATCCCGATTTAGAAGAACACCAAAATGGTGATTGAAATGAAATCATTTTGGCTGTGATTCTTAATCGATTATGCAAAGGAAATAAATCCTTTTGCATAATTCGGGTTAAAAGAAATAATTTTAAAAATCTGTGAATTGAGCGAAGTGATATCATGAACACCTTTAAAAATAAATAATATTGTGAGTAATCAGTGGCAAATTTGATAATTCATGCGTTTTTACAAAGAAAATATTTTACAGCTAAATAATTACTAATATTTATAAATAATTAGTTTTTTCTTTTTTTGCGAAATATGTTGTTTAGTGGTGACTATTAGAATGCATTCGTCAAAGAAAAACCTATTTTTATCCCAAAAAGAAACCTTTTTAAATATATTCCGTATTTATTTTTAATTAATAATAAGCAACCCTTAAATAAATTCCACGTCTTAATAATAATAATGATAAGCACGAAGACGTGTATGTTGTTCATTGGTAGGAAACAGGCGTGATAATTATGTTTAGATTAATCATTTTTTCGCTATTATTATTTATTTTTTCTGTTGTTAATTCAATGCCGGAAAAAAATCTCTCAATTACTGATTCTCTATTTACGCTCCTAAATAATTCACAGAATGAAAAAAGTAAAATAAGTATATATAACCAATTAGCTTTGGAAATTCAGCATTACTCTACTGATACTGCATTATTATATCTTGATTCTTCCCTTACATTAGCTTTAAAATATAATAAGCAATTAGAAGAAGCAAACTCATATCAAATTAAAGGTGTGATATATAATAACTCCGGCAGATATGATGAAGCTATTGATTTTGAAAAAAAAGCATTATTGCTCTATATGCAAAACAAAGATACTGTTGGTTTGATATCTGCTTATTCGGCTTTAGGTGTTGCATATAGTTATACATGTGAATATTCCAAAGCCATTAACTACTATACTAAAAGTCATGAGCTGGCTGAGGCTATCAATGATACAAGCTATATTATTCTTATGCTGAACAATAAATCATTTATATATAACGAACAAAAAGACTATGATAAAGCATTGTCGATGGTGTTGAGATCAATTGAAATGAAAAGTGCTTTGCCTGATGAAACAAGTGTAATGATGGCTTATGTGAATGCAGGTTCAATATACTATAATATTGGAGATATGTTGATGGCTAGAGGTTACTTGGATACAGCTATGATAGTTGCAGATAAATATAATATTGTGTTTGTCAAGATGGCAATCTTACAAAAACTTGGAAATATTTACTTGAAAACTCAAGAATACGAGCTATCTCTGAAGCATTATAAAAGCGCTCTTGCAATGCAGGAAGAAATGGAAGATGTACGTGGAATGTCTTTTTCTCTAAAGGGAATTGGAGAAATTTATTTAAAAAAAGGATTATACGAAAAAGCAGATGAATATTTTAATAAAAGTCTTGAGATAGCGGAAAATAATAATTTACCCGATCTTCTTTCTGAGTTATATCTTAATTTTTCTGAATTATATAATTATACAAAACAGTATGAAAAATCACGAGAATATCTAATTATATCTTATAGAATGAAGGACAGTATTCTTAATTCTGATGTGCATGGGAAAATTGCAAAAATTGAAGCAAGATACCAGAAAGCAAAAACTGACAATGAAATAATAAAATTAGAAACAGAAAAGAAACAGAAGGAAAACAAGATCATTGAACAGAAAAATTGGATGATTATATTGGCAGTTATAGTGTTAATCGTAATATTTTTTTCAGTATTGATAATGTTGCAGAAAAGGAAGAAAGACATGGCTTATAGATTATTGTTGATAAAGAATCTGGAAACCATAAATACACCTATAGATCAAACTGAAGAAATAAATGTTGACCAGCAAATATCTGAAGGTAATCAAGATGATGATGAAGTAACGATACAGTCTGAGAATGAAACAGCAGGGCAGGACAAATACAAGAAATCTCAGTTAACAGAAATACAAAAAGAAGAATTAATTCAGGGGATCATCAAGCTTATGGAAGAAGATAAAATGTACGTGAATCCGGATCTTACTATTGACATATTGGCATCTGAACTCAACATATATAAGAAGTATATTTCACAAGTAGTTAATGAAAAATTCCATCTTAATTTCAACAATTTTGTGAATAAATATAGAGTAAAAGAAACACAGAAACTGCTTTTAGATCCAAAAAATGATATTCTTTCGATAGAGGGTATTGCTACAACAGCAGGCTTTAACTCAAAATCTTCCTTTAACACTGCTTTTAAGAAATATACAGGACTTACACCTTCCTATTTTCGAATAAATGCAAGAAGTAATAAATAGTATCTGCAAGAAAACTATGTAATCTGTTTTGTTATTGACTTTGCAAAATAAATATTGTTTGAGTTTTTATCAGATGGTTAAACCTGCCTGACTGTCTGGCGTCTAATTTCAACTTGGAATAAATAATTTGTGAATTATTCAGATTAAAGTATGAATACCTGTATTCAAACATGTTTATTACGAATTTCAGGTTTGTTTACCTGTATCCGAACAGCTTTGATTTGGAATAGGTAACTTAATTTCTTATATTTGTTATCCTAACTTTTATAAAATCCTCATGACAAAACAAAAAAATACATATAATTTATTTTGTTTAAGGAACTTACTTATTCTTCTTAAAGGGTTTTATAAATATTCTATCTCCTTTTTTATTGTTTTTATTTTCCTTTTTTTCACAATTGATATAAATGCCCAGTACTGTTCTGCCGATGGGGGAGGCGATGAGTACATTAGTGGAGTTGAGGTTGGAAGTATTAATAATACAGGTACAGGTTCCAGTGGCTATTTTGACTATACTGCCCAGTTAACAGATATGAATATTGGTACAGGTTACGGCATAACAGTAACAAATGGAAACGGATATGCAGATGACCAGTGTGGTATTTGGGTTGACTGGAATCAGGATTTAGATTTTAATGATGCAAATGAAACTATTGGTGGTATTGTCACGATACCAAGTAGTGGTCCCTATACAGCAACTATTACTCCTCCGGCAGGTGCCACATTGGGGAATACAAGGATGAGGGTAAGGATTACCTATACTGGTACTGTTGATCCATGTGGTTCTACTACTTATGGCGAAGTAGAAGATTATACAATAAATGTTATTGGAGGAGGTCCTGGTGCCCCGGTATTTTATAATACAGGTAGTAGCAGTCAACTTTGTTTTAATAATGCATATATTAATGATAATACTCCTACTTTTAGGGTATCAGCTACGCACACTTCTGCTTTTAACAGATTTAAAGTTGAAATAAATACTGCTTCAGATTTTTCAGGTACAGCTTATACTCAAACATTTTCCGGAACCTATTCCTCAGGAACACAATATGATGTTGAATGCAATTCATTATCTCCTGCATTCCCAGTTACCAATAATGTAACATACTATGTACGAGCATGTGCTTCTGATGATGGTGGTTCAAATTGGGGAACATGGTATTCAGAAACTTATAGCTTTACCTATAAAACTTCAGGAGCTATAGAATGGATGCAAACTACTCAGCAACAATTTTACACTGATGTATTTGAAGGTGCAACAAAAGCTGATATCGGGGATTATGTATATCTTTCCGGTAGTGGTGGCGGTGTTGTAGCACAAGTTGGTGCTAACAATGATGATGCTTTTGATCAATCAGGTGGGGATTGTACAGAACCGGTAGAACTAGGCAAAGCCTATTTAAGAGCAGGTCATAAAGATTTGGATAATTGGTATGGAGATCAAACAGTAGGTATGAGATTTCAAAATGTTCTGATACCACAAGGAACCACTATTGAAAATGCTAAAATAAAGGTTCTTTCAATATGGCGTAATCCTCCGGATAATAATGATAAAGGAAACGTTGATGTATGGTGGAAGATTAGTGCTGATGATGTTGATAATTCTCCCGAATTTTCTGCTACTGCTACAGGAAGACCCAGTGGGAGGACACAAACAACAGCCAAAGTAGACTGGGATCAAGCAATGGTTGTTGACAGATGGTTTAGTCAAAATCCGGTACCACCCTATGATGGAAGCGATAATTGGTATGAGAGTTCGGATATTTCAAGTGTAATACAGGAAATAGTTGACAGACCAGGTTGGTCATCAGGTAATAGTATATCAATAATTGTTTCTAATGATGGAAGTCCATGGAGTCAATATCGAACATGGCATGCTTATGAGTCAGGCACTGGTACAGAACTTGTAATTAATGAATCCGAAGATGGTATTATATTATCATCACTAGTGGATTATTCTTCTTTGATAGATGCAAATGGCTGGGGTGAGATTCAATGGAATGATGATGAAACTGATGGAGACATTAAATATAAAGTATTTTACGATGATGATGCTAAGGGTACAGTAACTATCATTCCCGATGCTGCTTTACCGGGTAACTCTGCTGGTTTTGATAATAGCCCTATTAATATATCAGGTTTAAATACTACTACTTATTCCAAATTATACCTTAAAGCATTTTTAACTAATGGAGCTGCTTCTCCTGAACTTTTTGACTGGAAAATAACATTGCCAGAAAGTTTACCTGTTACTTTATTATCATTTGATGCCATGTGTGAGGGAAAAAAAGTTAAACTTAATTGGACAACAGCATCAGAAACAAATAATGATTATTTTACTATTGAAAAAACAGATGACCTACAACGGACATGGAATTTTCTAACAACAATAGATGGCGCTGGTAATAGCAATTCAATAACAAATTATAACTATATTGATGTTAATCCTTATCAGACTACTTATTACCGTTTAAAACAAACAGATTTTGATGGGAATTATAAATATTCTGAAATCGTATATGTTACCTGTAAAGATAATAATATAAATGTTTATGCTTTTGTTGATGCAAGTACTGGTAACATTGTTCTTAAAACATTTGGTATTGTTGAAGAAAATTGTATTGTATATATGATGGATTATACAGGAAGAACAATAATTCAAAAAACACTTAGTTTGAAAAATCTTGAAAATAACATAATATTTACAAACAAAGGTATAAGTGCCGGTTTGTACAATATTGTTCTACAAACAAGTAATAATATAATTACTAAACAAATTGTAATATTGAGATAAATTGCCCTTTTTAATAAATTACCCCGAATTAGAAATATTTCGGGGTTTTTTAATGCTTATTTGGCGTAACAAGTATTAATACCCGTATTAATACTCTTATTCAATCTAGTTATTTGCAAACAAGGGTAAAATGCCGTATACTTACATATTCAATTTAACCAAGAAGATATTAATTATGAAAAACAAAATTTTAACACTTTTCAGTTTAGTAATCTTTTTTGCAATTCTTCCATTTTCATTACTGTCCCAAGAAAAAACATCATTGCCTCAAGAAAATGAGGCATGGGAAATCTATAATGAAATTAATGGTATTCAAATTAAATATAAATATGTTGAATGTAATAACCCAAGTCAAGGTACTTATAAGGAATATGTCGTTTTTCAATTTATTAATAAAACAGACAATAATGTTGAAATATCTTTTTTACATACCTTATGGTATGATGGAACGAAAATGACATCAGAAAGTGATGAATACGAAAAACATCTTAAAATAAAACCAAAACAAGTATTTGAAACTTCTTGTGATAAAAATCGGGGATATAACATATTTTCAAAATTTTTAAATTATAATAAAGCAGAATTGACTGGATTCGAATTAGATAATATTAATGTTGATCAAACAGATATTATTCAAATTAATAACACAAAATAGTAATATGAGAAATTTAATAATATTATTCTCAATTATATTTTTATGCATATTTAATGGATATTCTCAAACAGTAACTATTGGAACAGGAACATCATCTCAATCATATATTCCTCTTTATGGAAATTATGACTATGGTTGGTCCACGATGATATATGACCAATCAGAGATTAATTTGGCAGGAAATATTACTGCAATTGCCTTTTATGTATATAATTCACCCTCATCTTATACTACTAATAGTCAGACTGTATATATGACTCATACAACAGATGCAACATTTGCAGATGGAGTACAACCAAATTCTGCAGCAATGACTCAAGTATTTTCCGGAAATATTACATGGAATGGAACAGGTTGGGCAACAATTACACTCGATGTTCCTTTTGTTTACAATAATTCCGATAATCTTCAAATATATTGGGAAAATAATGATGGTACTTATGTTAGTGGATATCCGACATTCAATTATACCTCTACATCTACAAATTATAAAGCAATTTACAAATATCAGGATAGTTCGTTTCCCATAACTGATGGAACAAGGACTTATAATAGACCAAATATTCAGTTTGTATTTCCTGTTGTTTATGATATGACAGATGGAGCTACAATTACCACATGCGAAGGTATTTTTTATGATCCTCAAGGAACTTCAGGATATACTGATAATGGTGGAACCATAACTGAAACATTTTGTTCAGGATCTAGTGATCGAATTAAATTTGATTTTACAGTTTTTGAAACAAATGAAAGTGCTGATAATTTAATAATATATGATGGACCAAATACTGGTTCTCCAGTTATTGGAACTTATTCAACTACAACAAGCCCTGGTGTAGTGATATCATCTGGAACATGTTTAACTTTTGATTGGAATACTGATAGTAACCAAGATGGAGATCCTGGCTGGGAAGCAACAATCTCATGTGTCCCTCCTGTTTGCCTTACAACTATTTCTTCCTTTCCACATACCGAAAGCTTTGAAACAGGCTTTGGAGATTGGGATCAATCATCTTTGTTAATAGTAGATAATTATGACTGGACACGCGATGCAAGTGGTACCCCAACAACAAGTACAGGTCCAACAACAGGCTCAGATGGAACTTATTATTTATTTACAGAATCATCTTCACAATATAATTCAGATTTTATTATTCATAGCCCTTGCTATGATCTTACATCATGTGCCGAGCCACATTTTTACTTTGATTATCATATGTATGGATCAGGAACTGGTAGTCTTGCTTTAGAAGTTGAAGCAACACCTGGTTCAGATACATGGACTTCTGTTTGGAGTATGTCAGGCGATCAGGGCAATATTTGGCATAGTACATATGTTGATTTAACAGCATATGCTGGAACAACAATTAAATTAAGGTTTAAAGGAGTTACAAGTACCACTGGTTATGGAGATATGGCTATTGATGATCTAGAACTTTCATGTTCACCTCCTGCTATTTGTCCTACAACAATTTCTTCCTTTCCACATACCGAAAGCTTTGAAACAGGCTTTGGAGATTGGGATCAATCATCTTTGTTAATAGTAGATAATTATGACTGGACACGCGATGCAAGTGGTACCCCAACAACAAGTACAG
>Ga0307990_1000126_pt1 | contig 73383 bp, 50 predicted proteins | sample EllFjometagen129_FD_203168 | JGI IMG/M metagenome (GOLD analysis project Ga0307990, IMG submission 203168) | Marine microbial communities from Ellis Fjord, Antarctic Ocean - #129 | ecosystem: Environmental > Aquatic > Marine > Unclassified | place: Southern Ocean | collected 2014-10-08
CCTTGGTCAAATGTATCAAGCGTTTTAAATAATTCCTTTATTTGATCTTGAACCTCCATATCTTCTAATTTTGAAGCCAAAGATAACATTTTTTGAACTATCAACCATATTTTAGATTAGAGCCACATTTTTAAATGAAAGCAGAGGCCCTTCAAAAGTTGACATTCCATAACCGGTAACTGCAACAACCATAAATTTCAGCAATGCAGTATCGCGAACTTTATCCCAAACACCACGAAGCGTAAGCAAGCCGTTAACCATACCTCCCCATGATGGGGCAATCAGCATAATCGAAAATACCACGCCCATTGTTTGTGCCCAATCAGGTAACGATTGATACAATAAATGGTGAGGCCCTGCCCAGATATAAAGGAAGATTAAGGACCAAAAGTGAAGAATGGACAGCCTGTAAGAATAAACAGGGCGGTTGGCGGCTTTAGGAAGAAAATAATACATCAATCCAAGATAGGGCGTGGTAAGGAAAAATGCCACGGCATTGTGTCCATACCACCATTGTACCAATGCATCCTGAACGCCTGCATACAATGAGTAGCTTTTCCACATCGAAACCGGAATTTCAAAAGAGTTAACAACATGCAATACGGCAACTGTTACAAAGGTTGCGATGTAAAACCATATAGCTACATACATGTGCTTTACCCGCCTTTTCAGTATGGTTCCGATCATATTCCATCCAAAAACAACCCAAATAACTGTAATAGCTATATCGATGGGCCATTCCAGTTCGGCGTACTCCTTTGATGTTGTATAACCCAAAACAAGGGTAATGGCTGCAGCAACAATGATCAACTGCCAGCCCCAAAAATGTATCCAACTGAGTGTATCGTTAAACATCCTTGTTTTGAGCAGGCGCTGCATAGAATAATAAACACCCATGAAAATTGCATTACCCACGAAGGCAAAAATAGCTGCGTTGGTGTGCAAAGGACGAAGCCTCCCGAAAGTTAGAAATTCCAGGTTGAAATTAAATACCGGAAAAGCCAGCTGCAATGCGGCAATAAGCCCAACCAAAAAACCTACGATACCCCAAAGAAGGGTGGCGTAGGCAAAATATTTTACAATCTTGTTGTCGTAAAAAAACTTTTCATGCTCCATTTGAAGTGCGTTTTTGTGTAAAAATAGTTTTCGATAGATTTATTATTTGATTTCAATTTGATCCTTTTCATTTTCGGGCAATGTAGTATCCTCATCTTCTATCAGCTCATCATCAAAGAGCATCCTTACCGAAGGCGTGTAATCATCTTCAAATTGCCCACTTTTGCTTGCCCAAAAAAAAGCAATTAAAAACCCGGAGGCCAAAAACAAACTGATTATTATGAGTATAAAAAGAATTGACATTTGATATTTGAGTATCTAATTACCGAAATGACAAAAATAAACGAAATAACAAAACTTGGGAATTGTTCTTTTATAAATGCCTCAATTTTTATTGGTTCTAAATTAAAGACTCATAGAAAAGCTTGAAAAATTAATAAATTCATCCTGAAAAAGAGATAAAGAATCATTGGTATCCGATGAAATAATAGGAAGATGAAAAAGATTCCTCACTTCACTTCGTTACGTTCGGAATGACAGGCAGTTAACTATTTGAGTTGTGGGGGGGGGGGGGGGGGGCCCCCCCCCCCCCCCCCCCCACCCCCACAACTCATTGCATATATTTAATGCCTTGTCATTCCGACCAAAGGGAGGAATCTGTTAAATTTACCCGGACAGTAGTGATAAAAAATGAAGTTGTTAAAATTGTAAATACTACTTCAACCTAATCTTTGCAGCTATACGTGTACTAAAGGTTACAAACACAACCACGGTAATCGAACTTAAGGGCATGAGTATGGCCGCAATAACGGGTTCGAGTAATCCTTGCACTGCAAATGAAAGCCCGATAATATTGTATAATATTGAGATGAGATAACTAATCTTTACTATATTGAGAGAGGTTTTTGAAAAACGGATAAAGCGTTCGAGCCAGTCAAACTTGCCCGCTTCGAGTATGGCATCACAGGCTGGCGAAAACTGGTAAATATCATCGGCAATCGAAATGCCCACATCACTGGCATTTAGCGCTCCTGCATCATTCAAGCCATCGCCAATCATTAGCACCTTACGCTTTTGGGCTTTCAATGCTTCGATATAGGCCAGCTTATCATTTGGCGACTGATTGAAATGAAGGTTTTCGCCAGTTCCAAAAATTTCTATCAATCGCTCTTTTTCGGCATCATTGTCACCTGAAATCAAGTGGATTTCTTTGTCGTTGGAAAGATATGCCAAAACTTCCTCCATCCCTTGCCGATACTTATTTTTAACAGTAAATTTTGCTTTGAATATTCCATCAATAGAAACATATATTTCCGAAGCAAAAACATCCTGATCTTCGTCTTTCCCCAACACAAATACCGCCGAACCCAGGCGAATAGAATATCCGTCAACCTTGCCTTTTATTCCTGCCGATGGAATCTCCATATAATCGCTCACCTCATCAATATGGTCAACATTTAGAAAATCGAAAACAGCAGCGCTCAAGGGATGCGCAGATTGCCTTGCCAATGATTTTACTGCAATAATTTCGTCAACATTCATTTCGCTCATTTCCAGTTTAACCTGCTTGCTACGATTGTAGGTTATGGTACCGGTTTTATCAAAAACTACAGTATCAATTTTTGTCAATCGCTCCACAACATCAGTATTCTTAAGGAAAAACCCATGATGGCCATAGGCACGCATGGTAGTTCCAAACGAAAAAGGCATGGATAAAGCTATGGCACACGGGCAGGCAACGATAAGCACCGAGGTAAAAGCCTTCAGCGCTATGGAGGCATCAACCGTATACCAGAAAGCAGCAGTTATTGCAGCAATTACTAAAACAGCAATAGTGAAATTTTTGCTCAGGCTTTCGATGAGTGAGGTGATGTGTGAAACAGATTTTTCCTTATTGGTATTTTGATTCCACAATTGGGTGAGCTGACTTTGCGCAACATTTCTTTTGACTTCAATTTGGATGACCTGCCCGATTTGCTTCCCGCCCGCAAAAACAAAATCGCCCTCATGTTTGGGTACAGGAATCGATTCGCCGGTAACAAACGAATAATCAATATTACCATGTCCTTTTACCACTTTACCATCTGTTGGTATTAATTCCTGGTTTCGGATTAAAATATGGTCGCCGGCAACCAAATCTTTCAGCGGTGTACTCTCCTCCCCCTTTTCGGTAACTTTAGAAACTGCTACAGGAAAGTAGGATTTATAATCGCGGTCGAAGGAAAGGCTTTTATAAGTTTTGTCCTGATACCATTTACCAATTAATAAAAAGAAAATAAATCCGGTAAAAGAATCGAGATAGCCCGCACCGGTTTTAGTAAATATCTCAAAATAACTTTGAATTACAAGTGCCAAAATACCGATGCTGATGGGCAGGTCGATGTTTACAATATTATGGCGCAGGTTTTTAAAGGCCGACAACAAATAATCGCGACTGCTAAAAAACAAAACAGGTAACGACAGTACCACATTTATCCAACTAAAAAAATCTTTGAAACCACCTGTAAGTTCTTCACGAATATTTAAATACTCCGGAAAACTAAACAGCATTATATTTCCAAATGCAAATCCCGCCACACCAATTTTTGCAAGTAATGTGGTATTGGCTTTTGGCTTTGTTGCACCTTCAGTTTTATCTAAAGTAATTAGAGGGATGTAATGTATGGAAGCGAGTAATTCTACCAAATGCCGGAGCGAAATCTCATCGGTGTTGAAAGTAACTGAAACTTCCTTTTTTGTAAAATTTACCAGCGAATTTTTTACACCCTTGTCCATCAGGTGCATATTTTCGAGCAGCCAAATACATGAACTGCAATGTATTGATGGGATAAAGAGCGTAATTTTGCTAATCTTTCCTTCTGAAAAATCCAACAACTTTTCGCGGATTTCATCATTATCAAGGTAGGCATATTTATTTCCAAACTCCTGCTTTTCAACCCTTACACCGGGTGTATCAACTATGGTGTAGTATTTATTGAGCTTGTTATGATTCAAAATCTGGTAAACCGATTTACAGCCATGGCAACAAAAATTCTTCCCTTCCCATACAACCGGATATTTTCCGCAATCATCGCCACAATGCACACATTTAATCGATTCCATTCTATGATTTTTTTTTGCAAAGAAAATGAAAAAGATGCAAGCAATAAATTTTTGCAAACTGACATTTTACAAATAAGCTAAATCAATAAAAAAATGTTCATTGTAATTTCTGATTTCCATCAAGCCAAAAACTGATTTTTATCAAATGAAAATATAACCTTAAAGACAAGTGTTCGATTTTTTTAATAAATGCCTAATTTTTAAAAGAATCCAAATAACGCTCTAATAAACTGTATTTAAACATGTTTAATAAAACTAATTTCGTACGATATTTTCTATGATTGATAAATAATAAGATTCAAGACAAAAGTTATCAGGATTAATTAATATATTTACACTCTGAATTACTACTTTAAATCAACTTAATTTTTTGATGAATGAAAAATATTTTACCACTCCTGTTCATCACTATTATCATTTTTTCTTGTGGAACACAGCAAGAAAAATCAACAACAGAAGATCAAACCGAAACAATCCAGAGCATCGATCCTGCCAACCTCGAAACCATCGAAATTGCAGTGCATGGAATGACCTGTGGCGGATGTGAGCGCACTGTACAAACTGCAGTTGGTAATCTGTCCGGAATCCAATCAGTAAAAGCTTCGCACCTGGACTCTACCGCCATCGTAACTTTCGACAAAAGCAAGGCCACCTTCGAAGAAATGAAGACAGCGATTACAGATAAAGGATATCAAGCGCTGGATTTCAAGGTAATCGAAAAATAGTTTCCATAGTAAAAATCAACACTAATTTTATCAAATTTAAAAATGAAAAAAATGAAAAATGTATTCATATTTCTATTTGCCATTTTGGCATTTACAGCTTGTCAGGAAAATCATGAAGAGGAAACTCATCATGTAAACAGTACAATTGAAAATGCACGTGATGGAATGTTTATTCATGTTACCAGCGAAGACCCACATCGTGTGCTCATGGCTATGCAAATGGCTGCAATGGTATCAGAAGATCACGATGTAGTGATGTATTTTGATATTGATGGTGTAAAAGTATTGCTCGATGATGCCGCAGATCTTGAGTATGCGCAATTCCCTTCATCGCATTCGCAAATCAAAAATTTAATCGAAAAAGGGATCACCATCATGGCCTGCCCCGGTTGCCTGAAAGCGGCAGGGCACACACCAGAGGATTTAATGGAAGGCATCAAAGTGGCTAATAAAGAAACCTTCTTTAATTTCACAAAAGGAAGAATTATCACACTGGATTATTGATAAAGTTGGCAGTCCCGAAAAAAAAGAAATCTTTGATTTCGTATTTTTTCGAGCATCCCTGCCTCGCCTAAACAAAAGCCTACGCTCTGGCGACCCGCTTCGCAGCGAGGCGAGCAAGGCGGGCTCGAAAAGTAATATAAATTGTCCGAAGGACTCTTTTGGAGAAAATTTTCTACTTTTCGGGATTGGCAGTCTGACACAACAACAAATGACCACCAATTACAACTATTCTGAACGATTACAGTTAATGCAAAAAAGAAAAAACATATTTCAGAGAATTTTCAATTTCTATGTCGAGGGATTCAAAACTATGACCTGGGGAAGGCAGGTATGGATATTGATCCTGATAAAACTGTTCATCATGTTTGCTGTTTTGAAGCTTTTCTTTTTTCCTGATTTTCTAAAAACAAACTTTGATTCGGATGAAGCCCGGAGCAATTATGTAATAGAACAATTAACAGATACACCGGAGGAATGAGAGTGCCGGGCTTCGCCCGTGCATCCCTTGCCTCGCCTAAAAAAAAGCCTACGCTGGCGGCCCGCTTCGCAGCAAGGCGAGCAAGGCGGGCTCGAAAAGTAATATAAATTGTCCGAAGGACTCCTTTGGAGAAAATTTTCTACTTTTCGGGATTGGCAGTCTGACACAACAACAAATGACCACCAATTACAACTATTCTGAACGATTACAGTTAATGCAAAAAAGAAAAAACATATTTCAGAGAATTTTCAATTTCTATGTCGAGGGATTCAAAACTATGACCTGGGGAAGGCAGGTATGGATATTGATCCTGATAAAACTGTTCATCATGTTTGCTGTTTTGAAGCTTTTCTTTTTTCCTGATTTTCTAAAAACAAACTTTGATTCGGATGAAGCCCGGAGCAATTATGTAATAGAACAATTAACAGATACACCGGAGGAATGAGAGTGCCGGGCTTCGCCCGTGCATCCCTTGCCTCGCCTAAAAAAAAGCCTACGCTGGCGACCCGCTTCGCAGCAAGGCGAGCAAGGCGGGCTCGAAAAGTAATATAAATTGTCCGAAGGACTCCTTTGGAGAAAATTTTCTACTTTTCGGGAGTGAGTGGTGAGACATGAAATATGAACAAACATCTAAATTCTAAATTCTAATTTCTAAATTCTAATTTCTAAATTCTAACATCTAATTTCTAAATTCTAACATCTAACATCTAAATTCTAACATCTAAATTCTAACATCTAAATTCTAACATCTAAATTCTAACATCTAAATTCTAACATCTAATTTCTAACATCTAATTTCTAACATCTAAATTCTAACATCTAATTTCTAAATTCTAACATCTAATTTCTAAATTCTAACATCTAATTTCTAACATCTAATTTCTAACATCTAATTTCTAACATCTAATTTCTAACATCTAATTTCTAACATCTAAATTCTAACATCTAATTTCTAACATCTAAATTCTAACATCTACAAACTAAATCAAAAAAGTATGGAAAATTTCGACATGACACTGATCGATTGGTCACGCGGGCAATTCGCCCTAACGGCCATGTTCCATTGGATTTTTGTCCCACTAACGCTGGGGCTTGCATTCATTGTTGCCATCATGGAATCGATCTACGTAAAAACAGGTGAAGAAAAATGGAAAAAAATCACCAAATTTTGGGGCAAGCTCTTCGGAATCAATTTCGCGATTGGGGTAGCCACGGGGATCATCCTCGAGTTTGAGTTTGGCACCAACTGGTCAAATTATTCATGGTTCGTGGGCGATATTTTTGGTGCCCCGCTTGCCATCGAAGGAATTATGGCCTTTTTTCTGGAGTCAACTTTTATTGCCATTATGTTTTTTGGCTGGAACAAGGTGAGTAAAAAAGCCCACCTCACATCAACCTGGCTTGTAGCCATCGGGGCCAATTTATCGGCTTTATGGATTCTGGTTGCCAATGCCTGGATGCAGGATCCCGTTGGGATGCAATTTAATCCTGATACCGCCCGCAATGAGATGATGGATTTTTGGGCTATTTTGTTTTCGCCTACAGCAATTAACAAGTTCCTGCATACAATTTTTTCGGGTTATGTACTTGCCTCGATTTTTGTGGTAGGCATTTCTTCGTGGTTTCTTCTTAAAAATCGTGAGGCGCTCTTTGCCAAGAAGAGTTTATTGCTAGCTTCGGTTTTCGGTATTGTTAGCTCAATTTTCCTCATTTGGACCGGCGATGAATCAGCACGTCAGATTGCCAGGGTTCAACCCATGAAATTTGCCGCTATGGAAGCCATGTGGGATGGAAAGACAAATGCCCCGCTTGTTGCCATAGGTTTTCTGGAACAACCCGCACCACCTTATGAAAATGAAGGCTACAAGGAAAAAGAATTTGCATTTAAAATCGAAATTCCAAATATGCTCTCTTACATGGCCTTTCTCGATGCCAATGCATTTATACCCGGGATAAAAGATTTAGTTAACGGATACACCGATCCGGAAACAGGCAAGGTTACACTATCATATTTTGATAAAATCAAATTGGGACGCGAAGCGATTACTACACTAAAAAACTACAAAGAAGCAGTAAATGCAGGTGATGAAACCACCGCCGCTATCTACAAAACAAAATTTGAGGATAAGGAATGGATGGCCAACACATTCAGGTATTTTGGCTTTGGCTACTACAACAATGAGAACTTTTCAGGTTTAATTCCCAGCGTTCCTATATCATTTTACTCCTTCCACCTTATGGTGGTACTTGGCGGACACTTTTTGGCATTGTTTATTTTAATGCTCATTTTCTCGTTGAAAAACAAACTTGAAAAAATGAGGTGGCTTCTTTACATTGGGCTATGGACAATTCCATTGGTATATATTGCACAACAATCGGGTTGGGTTTTGGCCGAACTTGGCCGTCAGCCTTGGGTTATACAGGATTTGATGCCGACCCTTGCGGCAGTTTCAAAAATTGATGCTACCAGTGTACAAATTACCTTTTGGTTATTTGCTGCCACATTCACCACGCTTTTAATAGCTGAAATAAAGATTATGCTTACACAAATTAAAAAAGGAATATCAGGAGGACACTAATATGTTTGAATCATTATCACTTTTAGCATTACAACAATACTGGTGGATGATTGTATCATTGCTCGCCAGTCTGCTGGTTTTCCTGTTCTTTGTGCAAGGCGGACAAACCATGATTTACAGCCTCGGAAAAACCGATATGGAGAAAAAAATGATTGTTAATTCGCTGGGGCGAAAATGGGAATTTACATTTACGACACTTGTAACATTTGGTGGCGCATTTTTTGCCAGCTTCCCACTTTTTTACTCCACAAGCTTTGGTGGTGCCTATTGGGTTTGGATGCTTATTTTATTTGCATTTATAATTCAGGCTGTAGCTTACGAATACAGAACCAAGCCCAACAATTTTTTGGGAACAAAAACTTATGAAGTTTTCCTGATTATAAACGGAGCGCTTGGAACCATCCTGGTAGGGACAGCCGTTGGAACATTTTTTAGCGGATCGGCTTTTTCGGTAAATAAACTTAACCTTACCAATATTTTTGGCAGCGGTTCAACAACTATTTCTGCCTGGGAAGGGTCGGCGCATGGCCTTGAAGCAGCATTAAATATTCAGAATCTTTCGTTAGGATTGGCCATATTTTTCCTTGCAAGAATCCTCGGCATCCTTTACCTGAAAAGTGACATTGACGATGAAAACATTGTAGCCCGCGCCAAAAAACACCTGCTTTACAACACCGTTCCCTTCCTTGTATTTTTCCTGACCTTTGTTGGAATACTGCTTACACAGGATGGATTTGCAGTAATACCACAGGCAGGTGTTGACCCGCTACTTTGGAAAGTCGAAATGGAACCCTTCAAATACCTCCACAACTTCCTGGCTATGCCTACGGTTTTAATATTATTCCTTATCGGTGTAGTTGCAGTGCTTTGGGGAATTATAGGAACCCTTATCGGGAAATGCCACAAAGGAATATGGATGGCAGGTTTGGGGACAGTGTTAACGGTTTTCTCCGTTTTGTTAATTGCCGGATTCAACAACACGGCCTACTATCCGTCAACCTTTAACATCAACCATTCATTGACCATTATGAACAGTTCGTCAAGCAAATTTACGCTGACGGCAATGAGTTATGTTTCGCTCATGGTACCCTTTGTGCTGGCGTACATTATTTATGCATGGCGTGCCATAAACAACAAGAAAATTACAAGCGAGGAGATGGACAGTGAATCTCATACCTATTAATAATTAAAGTTCTTATCATTCATTATAAATTTAAACTTATGTATTTAATACAAATATTATATCTACTAACATGGCCGGGAGTTATCCTGCTTTCATATTGGCTGGTAAATTATTACCTGAAAAAACTCGATAAAAAACTTGCCAAAGACGGCGAAGAAATTTAGGTTAATGTAATTTTAAGATAAACGGCAGAACTTACTATTCTGCCGTTTTTATTTGAACAAATTCTGTGCTTTCAAGGTTTTAAGTTTCAAATAAACTAATAAAACTATCATACTATGAAAAAACTCACGGCAATTTTGTTGCTACTATTTTCGGTAACTTTACTTCCGGCACAAACACTTTCGGGGCAGGCTGAGAACAATGAACCAACTCATTATAAAAACACGATGGAAGTCAGCGACTTTACCGTTGTTGATTCTGACGGTGTTGAATGGAATCTTTACACACTACTCGACGGGGGAACAACGGTTATTCTCGACCTGTTCCAGAGTACGTGAAGTAGCTGCCAGGTATATGCTCCAATTTTAGAAGAAGTATATATCAACTGGGGAGAAGGTCAGGCCGATGTACAGATGATTAGCCTCACACCTTACGATGATAACCAAGTAATTAACGAATACAAAGCACAATTCGGGGTTACCAACCCATGTGCCGGCCAGGAAGGTGGTTCTGGCGAGGCTATCGCGAAAATAATTGATGGCCAGCAATTTTTTGGCTATCCTACATATTGCGTGGTTTGCCCGGATAAAAAATTGCATTTCAATGTATGCTCTCCGCCCGATACTGATTGTTTTGACGAATTTATTATTTCCTGCGGCGCTACTTCAACGGATGAAATTAAAACCGAAACTGAAGAAATTCATGTTTATCCAAACCCGGCTACTGATAATATTACGGTGATTTTTGATGGTGTAAATTACACTTCCATTGAATTGTACAATGCTATGGGTGAAAAGGTAAAAAGCCTGAACCTGTCTTCACAGAAGAATTCGTTTAGCTTTTCTGTTTCAGACCTTCCTACAGGAATTTACTTTTTAAGAATTGGAGATAAAATAAACCAAACAACCAGAAAAATCAGCATTAAATAAAAAGCGCTTTCCTGATTAAGAAAAAAACAAGTAGCACTATCTTATGGTGCTGCTTTTTTGTTGATCCATAAATTTCTCAATCACCCCCTACCCCATTGTTATCATGCAATTCAAGGGATTGTAAAAAGTTGAAAGGTGAATTTTATGAAGAATAATTTGTCTATGTAAAATAAACAGTTTTACTTTGACCGACCGTTCAATCATAAATCGTTCAATCATAAATATTATGCCACGAACACCTGAACAATTTAAAGAAATACGAGAAGAAAGGAAGCTTCTGATTACAAACACTGCACTGGAACTCTTTGCAGCAAAAGGATTTCATGGAACTTCAATAAGTATGATTGCAGAAGCCGCCGGAATTTCAAAAGGTTTGATCTACAATTATTTTTCGAGCAAAGAAGAATTGGTGATTGAATTGATGAAATCAGGTTTTATGGATTTAATGTCATCATTCGATCCAAATTATGATAAAGTACTTAGCAGTAAAGAGTTGAAATATTTCATTATTAACGTAATGAACAATACCGCCGGGAAATGTCATTTTTGGAGGTTGTATTTTTCGGTGATATCACAACCCATTGTTAATAATGTAGCTTTTGGTGAAATTATGGAAATAGCGATGCCTTTCTTTAAAATCCTAACTGAATATTTTGAAGCAAAAGGGATTAATAACCCTGAAGTGGAAGCAAGATTTTTTGCAGCAATGATAGATGGGGTTACATTAAATTATGTATTTGATCCCGAAACTTTTCCATTGCATGAATCTATTAACAGGATTCTGGAGATTTATAATCTGAACGAAACAAAGAATTAAACAATCATCAAAAAACAAATAAAATATCTATGAGAAAGATAACATTTTTATGCTTCATCATTTTTGGCACATTGAGCATTTTTGCCCAGGATGCCAAAGAGATTGTTCAAAAAGCAAACGACCTGGCGCTTGGAACAACAAGCCAGGGCGAAATGACGATGACTATCGAGCGCCCATCGTGGACGCGCACTGTTTCGATGAAATCGTGGTCGAAGGGCACCGAATATTATTTGATTATGATTACCGACCCGGCTCGTGATAAAGGTCAGGTATTCCTGAAAAGTGGCAACGATATGTGGAACTGGATGCCAGCCATCAGCCGCATGATAAAGCTGCCGCCTTCGATGATGAGCCAGTCGTGGATGGGCTCCGACTTCACCAATGATGACCTTGTAAAAATGAATTCCATTGTTGATGACTACACCCACAAAGTTTTAGGTGAGGAAAATATCAGCGAACTCGACTGCTACAAAATTGAACTCATTCCACATGAAAATGCAGCCGTAGTCTGGGGGAAAGTTATTATGTGGATTGCGAAAGATGAATACTTCCAGATGAAAGCCGAATATTATGATGAGAACATGGCCTTGGTTAATACCCAAACCGCAAGCCAGATAAGCCAATTCAACGACCGGAAAATACCCACGCACATGGAAATGATTCCTGCAGATAAAGAAGGGAATAAAACTATCCTCGACATGAAAAATATGATTTTTAACAAGGACATTCCTGACAGTTTTTTTTCGCAACAAAATATGAAACGGGTGAAGTAGAGGAAAGAGTTAATAGTGTAATGGTTAATGGTTATTAGTGTATTAGTTAATGGTTATTAGTTAATGGTTATTAGTTAATCGTGTAATAGTTATCCCGATAGTTATCGGGAGTGTAATGGATTCTTTAATGACAGGAACTCAATAACAATTCACTTAATAACTCCATAACTATTAACTTAATAACCCAATAACAATCAACATTCATACATGAAAAATTCATGATAATTAATAACACCCACGCTTGCCCCGATCATTCGGGGGGCATGAATGTCCGAAGGACTCCTACGGAGAAACATCTTTCTATATCATCCGTGCATCAGTGGCTAATTTTATACAGATGAAAAATTATTTGAAAATAGCCTGGCGAAATCTTTGGCGCAACAAGCGGAGGACCATGATCACCATAGCATCCGTGTTTTTTGCTATATTTCTCGCCCTGCTCATGCGATCGATGCAGCATGGTTCGTATGACCTGATGGAACGGGATGCCATCAGAAACTCAACAGGTTTTATCCAGGTACACGCACCCGGATACTGGGAAGATAAAACCATCGACAACACTTTTGTCAGCTCCCAAAAACTGATGGATGAGGTAAAATCCAATCATAATATTACCATGGTTATTCCACGTCTTGAGTCCTTCGCGCTGGCTTCTTCCGGAAACATTACCAAGGGGATTGGGATTATTGGCACGAAACCAGAAATTGAGAACAGTATTACCAAACTTAATAAGAGAGTTGTTAAGGGGAAATATTTTAATTCCTTTGATGATAATGGAATTTTGCTGGGCGATGATTTGGCAAAATACCTTGAGGTAAAAGTGGATGATACCCTTGTTTTGCTTTCGCAGGGTTTTCATGGAATTACCGCAGCCGGCGAATACCAGGTGAGAGGCATTATTCATTTCCCGGCGCCTGAAATGAACAAACAACTAATTTACATGACCCTCAATGCGGCACAGTATTTTTATGCTGCCAACAATAGGGTTACCTCCTACTCCATAATGCTCGATAACCCGGACGAGCTTGATAAAACTTATGCACAACTAAATAGTGAATATGGAAAAGACTATGAAGTAATGCCCTGGGATGAAATGATGGTGGAACTCAAACAGCAAATCGAGAGCGATAATATCAGCGGCATGTTTATGCTGGCCATACTTTATGTTGTGGTTGCTTTTGGCATATTTGGCACCATCCTGATGATGACCCACGAGCGCCGCCGCGAATTTTCGGTTATGATCGCTATTGGTATGCAGCGCTACAAGCTTTCGCTTATCGTTTTTTTCGAGACCATTTACATGGGATTGATTGGCGTATTGCTTGGCGCTTTGGCGGCAGCCCCGATCGTTTACTACTTCTTCACAAACCCCATCCCTTTGGAGGGAGAAATGGCTAAGGCAATGGAAGAATTTAACGTGCAGCCCATATTACCATTTGCTTTTGACGGCAGCATTTTCTTGTCGCAGGCCATTATAGTTTTTATCCTAACTGTAATCATCGCGCTCTATCCTTTTATTAATATTAGCAAATTTAAGCTCACAAGTGGTTTAAGAGCCTAAAGAAATCATTTAAAATCAATAAAAATGTTAGCAAGACTTTCATGGAGAAATATTTGGCGAAATAAGGTGAGAAGCCTGGTTGTAATTTTTGCCATTGCTGTGGGACTTACCGGTGGAATTTTCATTACCGGAATGATGAACGGCATGGTTGCTCAACAAACTACCAACGCTATCAATAGTGAGATATCCGACATCCAGATTCACAATCCCGGGTTTTTGGAAAATAACAGTCCAAAGTTTTTAATTGATGATGCAGATCAAAAAATTATAAACATAAAATCAAATGCTTTGGTTACTGAAGCAAGCTACCGTAGTAAATCAACGGCAATGGCAAGCACAGCAAGCAAAGGAGCCGGGGCTACCATTTATGGCATCATCCCTTCGATGGAGAAAAAAGTAACTTCGATACACGAAAAAATTGTACAAGGAGATTATTTTGAAACAGAGAGCAAAAGTCAGCCCATTGTGATCGGCGAAAAACTTTCACATAAACTCAATGCTGATTTAGGTAAAAAAATAGTCATCACAGCACAGGCACTCAATGGCGAAATGAGTTGGTCCTTGTTCCGAGTGGTGGGAATTTATAAAACCAACGATTCGCGCTTTGATGAAATAAACGTATTTGTGCAGAAAAAAGATTTGGACAAAGCACTTGGTATCGGGAACGACCAAGCCAACGAAATAGCCATCCGTACCACAAACCAAAATGATGCTGCTTCAGTTGCAAAAGCGCTACATACAACTTTTCCAAAACTGAGTGTACAATCCTGGCGGGAAATCAAGCCTTCGCTGATTGTAATGATGACCATGATGGATCAGTTTGGCTATTGGCTGATGATCATCATTTTGTTCGCACTCATTTTTGGCATTATCAATACCATGCTCATGGTTATTATGGAACGGAAAAAAGAACTCGGCATGTTGATGTCGGTAGGGATGAATAAGCGGAGGGTATTTTGGATGATCATGCTCGAAACCACGATGCTTTCGCTGGTAGGAGCCATTTTCGGTTTAATTATCAGTATTTCATTAATGCAATTATTTGGCAGTACAGGCATCAATTTTGCCTCCTGGGCCGAAGGACTTGAGGCTGTGGGCTACAGCTCCTTTGTTTATCCTTATGTAAGTTCTGATTTTTACATTACTGTAACAATCCTGGTGATTTTCACTGCAATTATTGCTTCCATCTGGCCCACACGCAAAGCTTTAAAACTCAACCCTGCCGAAGCAGTAAGGGCGGAGTAGAAGATTATGTTATTGAGTTAATCGTTATTGGGTTATAAAGTTTATGAGTTCTAAAATCATTTTTAATTTCTAACATCAAACTTCTAACTTCTAAATTCTAACATCTAACTTCTAACATCTAACTTCTAACATCTAAATTCTAACATCTAAACTCTAACTTCTAACTTCTAAATTCTAACATCTAACTTCTAACATCTAAATTCTAACTTCTAATTTCTAACATCCAAACTCTAACATCTAATTTCCAACATCTAACATCTAACATCTATCATCTAACATCCAACATCTAATTTCTTCACACCAATGAATGTAATCGAAATAAAAAATCTTCATAAAACATACAACGAAACACAAGTTCCGGTAAAAGCCGTCAACGGCATCGATTTGCAAATAGAGGCCGGTGAATTTACAGCCATCGTAGGCCCATCGGGTTGCGGCAAAACCACGTTAATGAATATGATTGGCGGCCTCGATCAACCCACAGAAGGCAGTGTTGCCATTGATGGCCAGCAAATTAAAAATCTTAAATCTACTCAGCTCATCGATTTTAGGTTGCACAATATCGGATTTGTGTTCCAGGCCTACAACTTGTTGCCGGTACTCACTGTTAAAGAAAATATTGAATTCATTATGCAGTTGCAGGGGAAAAGCCGGAAAGAGTGTGAAACCCGTGTGGATGAAATGCTTAAAGCCATAGGACTTACTGATAAGAAAAATCAAAGGCCCAATCAGCTTTCAGGCGGACAGCAGCAACGTGTTTCGGTGGCAAGGGCATTGGCCTCAAAGCCAAAATTCATTCTTGCAGATGAGCCTACAGCTAACCTGGATTCCAAATCAACTTCCGACTTGCTTGAATTAATGGAAACACTTAATCGTGAAGAAAACATGACTTTTATTTTTTCCACCCACGATGAACGTGTAATGAGAAAGGCACGCCGCCTGATCACACTCGAAGATGGTAAAATAGTGAAAGATGTTAGGGTTTAATCTGAATAATTCCAGCTTAGTGAAACTCAGTGATCTCGGTGTCTCAGTGTAAAAACAACCACTAAGGCACTCAGGGCACATAGAAACACTTAGAATTGAATCTTAGTGAAACTCAGTCTCAGTGTCTCAGTGCAAAAAACAACCACTAAGACACTCAGGGCACATAGAAACACTTAGAAATGAATCTTAGTGAAACTCAGTGATCTCAGTGTCTCAGTGGTTTTATTTCTTCAAAGTAACCACGCAGACATGGAGAACACGTAGATGCACTAAGGATAACTTATTAAGAATATTCTTATAAACAAACAAACTAATTTTATTTTAAAATTATGGTTATCACAAAAAAATACATCAATGATTTGGCCTATGAAATTGTAGGCTGTGCTATTGAAGTTCACAAGCAACTGGGTCCAGGTTTACTGGAATCTGTCTACGAAAAATGCATGATTGAGGAACTTCATAATAAAAATTTAAAGGTTGCCTCACAATTGTACGTGCCATTATTTTATAAAGGAAAGGAAATCAATCAACAGCTCAAATTAGATTTGTTGGTTGAAGATTTAATTATTGTAGAGAATAAAGCTGTAGAAATAATGATTCCTCTGTACAAATCTCAACTGCTCACTTATTTAAAACTTGCAGAAAAACCAAAAGGATTGTTGATTAATTTTAATTGTGAGAATATCACCAAACACTTAGTTCCATTGGTTACCGATGATTTTGCTAAACTTCCGGAATCTTGATTTCACCTTAGTGACCCTCAGTGGCCTTTGTGCCTCAGTGGTTTTATTTCTTCAAGGTAACCACTAAGACATGGAGAGCACTAAGAAACACTTAGGGATAATTTAAACGCCCCAATGTAGGTACTATTAAAATATCCTTTACAACATGAGAAAATTATTTTTTGTCATTATTATTTCAATTCTCCTGCCCTATTTAATTTATGGACAGGAAAAGGCAAAACCCGACTTTGGAAGCTTTTCATTGAAAGGCCACCTGCAATACCTCGAAAATGTTTGGATTCAGCCCAATTCCGAAAAGTGGGCAACCATGGGCTCATTGAACAACCGCCTGGATTTTGAATGGTACAAGGGCGGGTTTGAAGCAAATATTGGCTTGCGAAATATCATCAATTACGGACAATTGGTTTACGACTATTACCCCTACCTCGCCGATCAGGCCAAACAGGACTTTGGATTTATAAACCTAAGCAAACAATGGGTCAACGACTCATCCTATTATTTCAATTCAACAATCGATAGGGCAAACCTGAGTTTTACCCACAAAAATCTTGAGGTCATTGCAGGCCGCCAGCGCATCAACTGGGGCACTAACCTGGTGTGGAATCCAAACGATATTTTCAACACCTTTAATTATTTTGATTTCGACTATGTTGAACGCCCGGGTTGCGATGCTTTGAAAGTTCAGTATTACACAGGGATGGCTTCATCTGCACAATTGGCATGGAAAATAGATAAGGATAATAATCACACCATTGCAGGAATGTACAGGTTCAATAAATGGAACTACGATTTTCAGTTCCTTGGCGGAGTTATGAGTAACGACATTGTTTTGGGTGCAGGATGGTCAGGGCAGATTAAAGGGGCAGGTTTCAATGGCGAAGCTACTTGGTTTATCCCAACTGAAGCACCAAAGGGTGGAAATGACAACAGTGTGGTTGTCGCCTCAGCGGGTGCTAACTATACCTTTTCAAACAGTCTTTACATCCACGCAAGTGCAATATATAATAGTAACGGAACTACAGACAATGCCTATCCTGGGAATAGTATTATCATCGATCGGGATATCACCGTAAAAACGCTCACACCTTCAAAAGCGGAAATCTTTGCAGAGATAGCCTATCAAATTTCGCCTTTGGTGAGAGGAACAATTGCCGGCATCATGAATCCTTATGATGGTTCATCATTTGCAGGTCCATCCCTTGATATTTCCCTTACCGACAACATCGGAGTATTGCTTATCGGACAATTATTTTTTGGGGATGAAAAAACAGAATACGGCGAAATGGGACAATTGATTTATGGCCGCTTAAAATGGAGCTTTTAGTAAGGTTAAAAAATCTTTACAACCACACGAATTGGTTTTTGGTAATTTCGGAACTATATTTGCAATATTAATAATCCATTTAAAACAGGAGGTCGAAATGTTGCGCGTACTTTTTATATTGTTATTCAGCTTTTTCACAATAACAGGTTTTAGTCTTGTGAAATCACCGGCACCCATCAGCCACCCAAATCCAGATACCTTAAATATAGCCAAAGGCGATAGTACCGAATACGAAATACTGATTATCGAAACAGGCTATGAAAGCTGGATAGTTACCAATGCCAAACCCAAGTGGTATCATACCAACGATTATTACCGGAATAAAAATCAGTTTTATGTTATCGACTGGAACAACCGCGTACTCGAAACCATGCATACCCCACCTTTTGAAGAAACGATAGAATACAATCCAAACATCGATTACGGCATTGATGTAAACTATCAGTTATATTGGTATTTCAAATTCATGGAGAGCAAGTATGGGATTAATTTACGGTGATTTGGCAAGAAATGAGAGCGCATAAAACTCTTCGTTAAAGAGGGTGTCGTTTAAAATAATCCACTAAATTCTTTGGCCGATAAGTGCTGTCATTTTTAAATCATTTAAAAACATCCAGAAATAAAAGAAAGCAAAACAGTATATTTCTCAAGACTAATTAGGGCTTGCTGAAAAACTCAAAACCATATCATTAACTTTAATATTTCGGTGCGCTGCACCTCCCGTATCAAATCTAATAGATGCATCTACAAACCCGCTTCGCCGCGAGGCGAGGATTATCGCCCCGCCAGCTGGCGGGGCTTTTCTTTCAGGTGCAGAGCACCGGTAATCTTTGTAGAATTTTATCCGGTAATTGGGAGAAAGGTGCAGCGCACCGAAATATTTGATGCATGGTTTTTAAACAAACATTCTCCTAAACCTTGCACAAGGAATCAAATATTATGGATTAACTTATGATAATTCAATGGATTAGGCCTTTTTCAGCAGCCCCTAATTAGATCGTTGTTTAATTCCTGGTATAAAGGTTAAAAAAAGGAATATCCACAACAATATTAAATCCAAACCTAAAATATAGATTCTTATCTAAATTAATATCTTTTGCAGTAACTCCTCTTAGTTGAGGACCCAACTGAGCGCCCAGCCCTATAGAGATTGGACATTTACCAAAGCCATAATATAAATAGAGCCCCGGAGAAATGATATTTGAAAGTTTGACTTCCGATGCCACTTCACTACTGTCATTTCCCATTCGAAAACTAGCCATTGAACCGACATCGATTAATGGCATAAATAGGGTAATACTTTTACCACCTTTTTTATTTTTAACATCACATGATTCGTGTTTTCCTAAATTCCCCCAACTTACAGCAACACCCACGGGAGCTGTCAATCCAAATGTAAATGCCCAAGGATCAATTTTTAGCTTTGGTAAATACTCAATTCCTCCATAAGGACCTATGAATGCGTTTAAAGAAATATTGAAATCTGTCTCTCTCTTAATTGAAGAACTTCCAACAGGCAGCACGGCAGCTTCTATAGCTTCATTGACTTCATCAGAATTGTTTGCCTCCACAACATTAGCCATGAAGATTCCGTATTTAATAAAATTTCTTTTAAACGAATCATTATAGCTGTCACCTAATATTTCTGAAAGCATCATCGATGTATGTAATACAAGCGCCCCATAGTTCTGCGATTTCAGATCATAACAAGCATTGGTCGCATCATCAATAACATTAGTGAATTTTAGTAACTCATTTGAAATCCCTTTTAACGAAGGGTTTATACTGTTATTTACCGGAAAAAAGTTAACGGAAAGTTTAAGAAACCTGGCAATAGATGATGCGTAATCTGCATAAACAAGAATTGAAGGTTGTTGTCCTTGTTGTTTTGAGTTAATTATACTTTGTGCATTGTCTGCTATTACACTCATTGCAGTAACCATTGAGGAAAAGCTGTTTTTAAATTCCTGGGCTTCACCTGATTGCCATTTCGAGTTCAGATCAATTAAAAAGTCTTTTAAAAACAATGTGGATCCAACCAGCGAAAATTTAATATTATAATTATCATTTTGATCACTTGCATAAATCAATCCTAAATAAATTCTAAACGTTATATCATCTTTTATTAAATCGTTAGCCTGTTGTTTTGTAATCCAAACCCTACCTTCTTCATTACTTCTTAATGATTGTGAAATTAGATCAACAAATTTGATTAGATTGGTAAAAATTTCATCAGGATAATCAGTGCAGATTTTATCGCTGACAAGATTGTTTATTATCTCTGCCGCATTATTGCCTTTATTAATGCCATCACTCACCATAATAGCACCCAAAACGGATCTTCCTTCCGGTGTGTTTAAGAGTTTGATGATTGAATCCGCCCTATTTTTGATATTCGTATTTGTGTTATAACCGTCATAATTAGATGTTTCACGCAAGTTAAGAAGATTAGTGCTAAATGCATTTAAGTCCTTTTGGAATGCAACTTTTAATGCAGGAAGCATTGCAGCATACTGAAATGAATTGATTTCATTTAAGAACTTTGTAGTAGTTGGGAAAATAACAGTCAGTTCTGGATAATCAATGAATAGTTCTTTGAATTTGCGGAAGAAAGCCACATTCAGTTCCTCTTTACTTCTTTCAACCAGAAATTTTGCCAGACCATCTGCAAAGTTAGTTACATCAAGGCTTGCGATGGAGGATAATAATTCAGGAGACTTTGATCCTGAAACAGATGCTGACATAGTCCCATCGTTAGTAATGTAGTATGGATTTAAAAATGGGTTTGCCATTAAGGCAGAATCAAGATCGTAATCGTTTAAACCCGGGAAATAATATTGCAAAACTTTGCTGGTCTGTATTTGAACAGTAAACTTACCTTGAGAGCCAGGATCATCAATAATTGATTTAAGAAATAATGCGTCATAATATTGTGACCGCTGTCCAAAAATTATGGAAACAACTACAAGTAAAAATGATAATATTAATACTGATCTTTTCATGATAATTCGTTTTAAAGTTTAAAGTAATCGAGCAATAAATCTTTATTGATTTCGGGAAAATTAATCCCTATATAATTTCGAAATTTTGATACTCCCATTATTATTTTCTTAATCTCATCAGGGTCGTACTTCCATTTTTTCTTTTCAATTATCAGTGCAACAATTCCCGCAACTATAGCATTCGATTGACTTGTTCCAGACTTTTCGATTACTTGACCATTAACATCATAGGAAGGCATATTAATTCCATCAATGATAGCCGTTAGATTTTTATTCATATATGGGTATAATAAATCTTCTACCGGAATTGACCCTATTCCAATTGTGTTTTTAAGTGAAGCGGGATATAGTGAACTCGAATCATTAAACTTAGAAGCATTACCTACTGAACAAATAAGTACTTTGCCTCTACTAAAAGCATAATTAACAGCCAATTGCAATTGCGATATAATATTTTTATCTCTAATAATTGATCCATAACTTATGGAAATTACATGAATATGCTCTTGTTCTGCACACCAATTTATGGCCTCAGCATAACGGTTCAATTCAGATGTATTTAATCTATTTCTCTCGGAAATTTTACAAACAAACAGATTACAATCTGGTGCTACTCCAATTAATTTACCTTGCTTGTTTCTGGCTCCTATCAATCCTGCACAATGTGTACCATGACCGTTAGTATCCTGTAATGAGATATTCTTATCAAAAACGTAATAACTCTTTTTGTTATAAGGCAATTGATCATTCAAAATATCAATACCTGTGTCTATTACAGCTACTCCTACATCTTTACCAGTTGAAATTCCCCATATTTCCGGGAGGTTTAAATTTAACATCCAACCTGGATATGAATTTGATAATTTGGCACTACTTTTTGAAAACTTTTCAACTCCCCCGCTCCAGTAATAATTATCAGCTTCATCTTTGAGCCAGTTACTATTACCAAGGTATTCATCACCCGGATATAGTTCCTCATCTACCTCCAGCTCACTGCCCGGAGCAAGGTACTGGTAGCATGGTGCATTAACACTTGCGCTACCCACACGAACATTCAGGTATTTCGTAACTATTACTTTCATTATCCTACACGATTTAGCGGTGATACACTATCACTTGATGTCAATTCTTTTTTTTTTGGGGTTTCTTCTGTTTGGGATGTCTTCAATTTCATGATCTTGTTTAGCAAATCGAACCAGAAAGGTGCACCGAGGGAAATGGCTATGGCCGTGACGAGAAATCCGAAAAAGTGATTGTAAAAGAGCCTGAAAAAATAGGCAATCTTTTTCCAGATTGAAAAATCGATTGTCCCATTTGAGATTTTCTTATCCACGCACGACAAGGACTTTCTATCAATCGGCGGGGTGTATTTTTTTACCCTTTCAGTATTTGAGGTTTTTTCTGTGCGAACCTTGACCAAATTCGGGGGGAAACCGCCAATTCCGAGAATAGAATTGGCCCTTGTAATATCACCTTGCAATCGCTTTTTTATGATTAGCAATGAATCGAGTTTTTGAGTAAATTCATTTAGTTCGGCAGCATTTGTAATTTTTAATGTATCAACGGCAATTTTATTATTCTCAACATAGGCATTGGCCATGCTTACCATTTTGTCCCTGGCATCTTTATCAACTGAAAGTGTTTTTACAATAACAAAGGTATCGGCATAGAAAAACCAGGCCAGTAAAAAACCAAGAACAAAAGTAATGAGCCGAATTTTTCTCTTGTACCATTCGATGGTATGCTCCATGGTCCTGTCGAACCAAGCTTCCAAAAGCAATTTAAACTTCTCCATATCACCTTGGGAATCTTTCCATAAGCCCTGGATGAATTCGGCAGTTTCGGTATCTAATTTCGTTACTACATCCGCTCCATCTTTACTTTTTCCCGTAATTGTGATATCCCCCGCATCTAACTTTGCCTTCATAGCCTCCGGTGTAACAGGTTCTTTATTGGCTAGAAGGTTTATGATGGTTTTCGCAAAACTACCTGCTTTAAAAGATGAGGGATGTTTAAACACCCCTGAACTACCAAGATACTTGATCTCCTGATTATTATAAAAGGCATTGACCACTTCATTATTCGGGCTTTTGGTAAGTTTCAGCGTGTCCCATAACCTTTTCCACCAATTTCCTGGCTCTTCATCATTCAGCATTCGGTCAATAGCTTCTTTTAGGTTTCGGGCCCTGAGGCTCAGCAAGGATGAAATTAATTCGGAGATAATGGTTACAAAAAGGCTGTATAATAGGTAAATAAATACCAGCCCGATTACGACATCAAGAACAACGGAATTAAACATAGCTTTATATTTTTAAATGTTATTTTTATAAGAAAAAAAATTGATTTAATAACTATGTAATCTTTGATGACAACTAATAGTTATCAAAAGTACTTGCTTTCTTCATAATTAATTGAGATTGATTAATGTGGCGGCTAATATAAGAAAAAACAGCCAAAAGAAATGACATTTTGGATATTTTTTAATTCGTTATGAAGATGATGTTGAGGAAAAATCGTGGAATTATTATTCCATAGTAAATAGCCCCTGTACATAAAGTCAGCTCATTTCTGATTTTGCCAGCGCAACCCCTAAGCCCCCCGCCTAGCCGGCGAGGCTGGCCTAAAGTGAAGCCCACTCGCTGCCAGTGCGTTGGCTGATCCTCCCATTCAGGGTATCCCGAAAAGCCCCGATGGCTATCAGGGTCGGGAAAGGGTATCGTGGCTTTTTAGACTGGCCTCGATAGTGATATCAAAAAGATCAATTCAGCAAGAATCCCCGAATGACATGGTGCATTCGGGGATTTTTAATCTATTGCTAAAACTATTCTGTATCCAGAATAAGCTTTTTGTAATGGTATTTTCCCTGACTAAATATTCGTACCATATAAATACCTGATTGCTGATTCATGAGGCTTAATTCATATTGAGATGTTGCATTACTAATCTCATATTGTACTGCTTGTCCATTTATATCGAATATTTCAATTATGGCATCGGCATCTATCCCCATTATCCTGAATCTTCCGGTAGTTGGGTTTGGATAAATACCTATTTCATCACCAAAATTATTGGTAATGCCTGTTTCAGAAGATTTGAATTCAGTAATGGCTGATAATCCGTTTTCAACAAATGTACCGTCAGCATTTGGTAAGGATGTGTCAAATATTGGGAAGATTTCAAACTCTAAATATGTATCAGGATTATAAAGCCTGAACCGGATGAGTTCGCCTTGATCAAAACCTACTTTTTGAGCACAATACATTTCATTACCAAATACAGTAAGACCATTTACTCCAAAACCGATTGGTGTGAGTCCAAAGCATTTTCCGCTAGGATCAAAGACCCCAATAAGACAGCCTTGATCAAACCCTTTTACTGCATCCGGATAAATGGCAAAAGAGTGGGTTGAAGCGGTAGGCATAGTTAACTCCCATGGTGAAATCTCTGAAATGGCTGCGAATTCCCCAAGTGTATTTGAATTAGGAGGATAATCAATAGCCCCCTTCATACAATCCTCAAAGGTGATTTCAAAGGCATTTGTTGCCAGGGCATAATATGCCTTGCCCGGCATAACATTGCCAAGACTATTTATACCCATTGCCGGCCAATAAACATTGTATCCTGCAAGCTGTTTAACAATCACAAGATCATATTCTAATCCTGCAAACAATGATGCCACATCTGCCGGACAAGCAGAGACTACTGGAATGAGATTCCAACCTTCAGCCAACTGAAGTGTTTTGTTTTCCTCTAATAAGCCAAGTATATTGAGGTTGGCTCCGGCATTGGTTTTTACTTTGTAAGCTGAGTGTTGCTTCCAGGTGTCGATAGTATTGATGTTATATGCCGGGTAGTAGATTTCTTCCTCAGTAATTGCAACCACCAGCCTTTCCAGAATGCTGTCGTAAATATTTTCAATTCCTGCATCCTTTGGCATTACATAGCTGGATAAGCCTGACCAACCCAAGGGGAGGCTAACATTATGTATAGCCCATGTGTCCTGGGTAATTGTAAATATTGCTCCAAGGACACCATCTGCTGTTTCGATATTTACCTCTCCTAACTTACTCGAAGCTGAAGAGTTCTCCATATAGCTAACAGTTATAGTTCCGTTCCCGGTAGAGTCAGGACTGTCAATACTGAGCCAATCTTCAGTTTCATTTGCTATCCATGAGCAATTGGAGATTACATCAAAGTTTAAAGTGCCTTCAATTGGAGATACCATTTGGTTGGCTGGATTTACACTAAGATACGGATTAGCACCTGCCTGGAAAACCTTTACAATAGCATCAAGGCCTGCTGGTGAACAAATTATTACCTTGCCAAAACGCTCAAGAAGTGATAAATTTTCTTCATACTCAAGAATTAATACATCATTACCAAAACCGGTATCTGAGCTTGTTCTTAACCATTCTCCTTCTACCCGTACTAACCAGGATAAATTTGATACCACATCTAATGTTTCGCTGCCAGCAAATGCTAACACATTCAGCATGTCAGGACTAACAGAAAGTATCGCTTCAACGCCTGCCTGGCTTATGGGAACAACAACATCTGGTATCCTGTCGGCTGAAATCGTTATGCTTCCCTCCCGTGAATCGATTATCGGGTTCTCATTATAATGCACAGCAATTGCATTGCTACCGCTACCAGTTATTGGGACAATAGTCAACCAATCCACATTACAAGCAATATTCCAGGAAGTGTTGGAGGCAATATTGAAAATGGTGTCCCCGGCAATTGCTTGCACATTCAGAGTATCCGGGTTAACAGAAAGTGACGGGGCTCCACGGGATTGATAAATTGTAACAACTGAATTTGGCACTCCATCTGCTGAAACCGTTATGCTTCCCACCCGTGAGATGATTGTTGGGTTTTCATAATAATGCACAATTATTTCGCTGCTATTGCTACCATTTGCTGTATCAACAGTCAACCAACCCACATCACTTACAATATCCCAGGCAGTGTTAGAGGAAACATTAAAAATGGTGTCACCTTCAATTGCTGCCACATTCAGAATGTCCGGAATAACAGAAAGAGTTGTGTCGCCGCGTGGTTGATTGATTGTAACCACCGCAGGGGGTACTCCATTTGCTGAAACCACGATACTTCCCACCCGTGGGATGATTGTTGGGTTCTCAAAATAATGTACAACTATTGCGCTGCTATCGCTGCCATTTGTTGAATCAACAGTTAACCATTCTACATTACTTACAATATCCCAAGACGTATTGGAGGCAACATTGAAAATGGTGACACTGTCAAATGCTGGCACATTCAGAAACTCTGGATTAACAGAAAGTGTTGTATCACCGTGTGCCTGATTGATTGTTATAGTTGCAGGATCTGCGCCATCGGCTGTAACCGTTATGCTCCCCATCCGTGGGTCAATTGTTAGGTTTTCAGCATACTCCACAGTTATTGCGCTGCTATCGCTACCATTTGCCTGGACAACAGACAACCAATCCACATCACTTGCTACATTCCATGAAGTATTGGAGGCCACATTGAAAGTAGCGACACTGTCAATTGCTGTCACATTTAGATTGCTCGGGTTCACAGAAAGTGTTGTGTCGCCGCGCGCCTGGTTAATTATAACCACTGCATCAGGCACTCCATCTGCTGAAACCGTGATTCTTCCTTCCCTTGGGACGATTGTTAAGTTTTCAGCATAATTCACAGTTAATGCACTGCTATCGTTATAAATAGTTGAGTCAACTAACAACCAATTCACATTACTTAAAGCCTTCCAGGAAGTGTTGGAGGCAACATTGAAAATGGTGTCGCCTTCAAATGCTGCTAAATACAGACTGTCCGGATTAACAGAAAGTGTTGTGTCGCCACCTGCCTGATTTATTGTAACAACTGCAGGAGGTGTTCCAACAGATGAAACCATGACACTTCCCACTCGTGGGTCAATTGTTAGGTTTTTAGCATACTCCACAGTTATTGCGCTGCTATCGGCCCCATTTGTTTGGATAATAGACAACCAATCCACATCACTTGCTACATTCCAGAAAGTGTTGGACATAACATTGAAAATGGTGACACTGTCAATTGCTGGCACATTCAAAAACTCCGGGTTCACAGAAAGTGTTGTGTCGCCGCGCGCCTGGTTAATTGTAACCACTGCATCAGGCACTCCATCTGCTGAAACCGTGATTCTTCCTTCCCTTGGGACGATTGTTAAGTTTTCAGCATAATTCACAGTTAATGCACTGCTATCGTTATAAATAGTTGAGTCAACTAACAACCAATTCACATTACTTAAAGCCTTCCAGGAAGTGTTGGAGTTAACATTGAAAATGGTGACACTGTCAAATGCTGGCACATTCAGATTGCTCGGGTTAACAGAAAGTGTTGTGTCGCCACCTGCCTGATTAATTGTAACAACTGCATCAGGTACTCCAACAGATGAAACCATGACACTTCCCACTCGTGGGTAAATTGTTAGGTTTTTAGCATACTCCACAGTTATTGCGCTGCTATCGGCCCCATTTTCCGGGACAACAGACAACCAATTCACATTACTTGCAGCATTCCAGAAAGTGTTGGACATAACATTGAAAATGGTGACACTGTCAAATGCTGGCACATTCAGATTGCTCGGGTTAACAGAAAGTGTGGTATCGCCACCTGCTTGATAAATTGTAACAACTTCCGAAAGCACACCTTCCACCTCAACTGTAATACTTCCCTGACGTTCATCGATAGTAGTGTTTTCATTATAGACAAGCTTAAGGACTTCATTTTCAATACCCTCAAAGGGAAGCACTGTAAACCAGTCCACACCCGTTTCTACAGAAACTGTCCATTCAGTATTTGAAGTGATAGTAAATGTTGTTGTATCCTGGACTGATGTTACATTTCGAGCAATTGGACTCACTGTTAGTATAGAATTACCAGCATCCTGAGTAATTGTAACAACAGCACTGGGCACCTCCGATCCCCAGATTAAAATACTGGCAGTTCGTGGATTGGTTGATGGATTTCCCTCATAACTTACGGTAATGGTATCAGTGTTCATTCCAATTAATGGACTAACGGATATCCAATCTTCGACATTCCATACCATCCAGTTGATATTGGATGAAACATTAAAAGTGGTAGAACCTGATGAGCCTGTGACATCACGGTGAGGTGGGCCTACTTCCAGAACCGGAGTACCTCCGGCCTGATTTATACTCACCATAACATTGGGTACCCCGTCTGCTAAAATGGTGATCATGCCTATCCGTCCGCTAATCAGGTTATTTACTTCATAATTTACAATTAATGTGCTGTCTCCAATACCGGTTCCCTGATTGACACTCAGCCAGTTCGCACTTTCGCTTACAGACCATGTGGTGGTGGATGAAATTTCAAAGCTTGTGGCACCGTCACTGGCACTAACATTTCGATTGGCCGGGCTCACTACCAATGCTGTATCAGCCGCATCTTGGTTAATTGTGATTTCGATACTTTCTACACTATCAGCTGATAAGGTAACCGTTCCATTCCTTGGGGCTGCCAAAGGATTTTTAGAATAATGTACAGATAATGTGCCACTACCGTTTCCGATTTCCGGCAAGGGGTTCAGCCAGTCATCATCTGTACTAGCCGTCCATTGAGTATTGGATGTTACATCAAAAGAGATACTGCCGGATGTGGCTGGCACATCCATCTCGGTGGTATCCACTGCAAGAGTTGCAGGTGGTCCGTTTTGGGTAACCATAATAGTATCAAGCCAGAGTACATTAGGTATTCCAACAACTGATGTAGTAATAACTCCGCTCCTTTGGCCAGCGATAGTATTTTCAGTATAATACACCGCTAAGGTAGTATCACCTACACCGCTGTTTGGATATATGCCCAGCCAGTCCAAACTTTCGTTTAATTTCCAACTGCAATTGGCTTCAACTATAATGTAAGCAGTATCTTGCTCATAAGATAGATTATTAAGTGTGTCCGCTTCCACAGATAGTATGGTATCAGCTCCTGCTTGTTGTACTTTGCCTACTACCTCATAAACTCCATCAATTAATACTGAAAAACTTCCTATTCTTCCCCCAACCATAGTATCCTTAGAATAAGCTACACTAAGTTGATAATTGGCAGTGTCAGTTAATGGGGACACACTGAGCCAGTCAGCAATGCTATCAACTTTCCATTGCTCATCGTCTATAAAATTGTAGTTAGTTGTAACATAAAAATAGGTAATTCCGGCAGTGGCTGTAACTTCCTGGATATAGGGATCTATTTCCAGTGGAGCTTCAGCACCGGCCTGGGTTATAGTAACCACAAAGTCGGGCATACCCCATGCCGAAACGTATATCTCACCGGTTCGTTCATAGTATGAAGTATTTTCATCATAGCGTATGGTAAATGGACCATTATATGCTCCCATATTTGGCACACCGAGGCTTAACCATTCCTCATTTTCGCTAACCGACCAGGCCACAACACTTGAAAGGACGTTAAACACGACTTCCCCATATTCTGCTCCCTCAGGAATAGAAGATGGAACCGAATCAGTGAGAGGGCTTACTTCAAGGCTGCCACCTCCTGTTACAGTAACCGAGATAGGTAGAGTTTCCTTGGGATAACCCAACATAGTAACAGAGATTGTGTCCCAATAAAATTGGCCAGTCAATGAATCACTTGAGAACTCATAAACAACAGATCCACCAGCGCCACTTAAATTGCCACTTAGCGGTTGATCGGCACTAAGCCAATTTGGCAGCAGCACCGAATATGGAACATTTTTACTTGAGGAGTTCTGTAAGGTGGAAGTAAAACAAATGGACTCATCAACAAAGATGCTAGCATTATGAGAATTTGGATTCCAGCCCAAAGGTCCTTGATTGACCAAGAAGTTTATACTATCTTTACCATTCAATAAATTTCCATTCAGATCCTTAACACCAATAACTTCTGCCTGCAATGTTTCATCTTCAATAAAGTAACTTATACCTGGATCAATCGTCAGGAAGACTTTCTTAAGATCCTGGTCATATTGGATACTGGAAGGAATTATTGTCCCACTATCCGGATGCACAATTTGGATATTGTTTAAGTTTACAGAAGAGGGATCGAGTTTTTCATTGAAGGTAAAGGAAATCTCATCCCCGCTATGCAGGATATTATCGGTAGGCCGTCTGATTATTACCTGTGGAGGTACATCGTCAATAACACCTTCAGCTATCATAGAGTAATTTCTATCTCCATTATTGCACTCTGTAAAAGCACGAAGGCGATAAGAACCAGAAAAATTGCCAACAACCCAGATACCTTCTTGTGTTATTGTATTTTGAATTTCCTGCCTGGTAAATGAAAATATCTCGAACCAGTCGTTGCCGTTTACACTGGAATACTCCAGTCCAATTTTATTTAGTTGAGGGTTAGTATAGTCATAGCCATTAATAATTACAGCAAGAGTATCCAAATTGCTCTGGTTAACATGCCAATTATCCTGAGGAGCCTGCAGGGAAACCGGCGAACAGGGAGGCGTAAAATGTACGTTAAAAGTTGCTATATCGGAGAAACCCGGACCAGACTCGCAGGTAGAACGTAGTTCAAGTTTCAGACCCTCAAAATCATAGATACCTCCAGGAGGCCGGGCTACAGAAATGTTAATTTCGATAAGCTCGTTTGCCGGAATATTATAAATAAGTGAATTTGATGCCGAAATAACAGTTCCTGCAGCCTTGATTATTGCACCATAAGGGTTGCTCGCATTTTGCACCAGCAATTCATAATCCATGGCTTCGTTGCTCTGGCCTTCATTTATCATACGGAAGCCCTGAAATACCACTTCCTCGTCGGGAGGGGCACCAAACATATTAAACTCATGCTGACCTAGTGAACAACCCTGACGTGGTTGCGTATTCTCCTCATGTGGACACATGGTTTGACCGCTTAATGTTACGAATACCGGCGTACCGTACACAGGATCCTGCATAATATCCACAGTCATATTGTCGTACTGATCATCGTCTTGGAGCGTGTAACTCACTGTATTCGTGTTTACCTCAGTATTCACCTCGGAGTTCCCATAGGTATATCCGAAGCTGGCCGAAACTGTTCCGTTGAGGCCAAAATCGTTTATCTCTACGCCAGCCGTTAAGGCAATTTCTCTGGCAATATTCAGATCAAATTCAAAGGTGTTTGTCTTGCTTTTTACTGTTGTTTCGGTATATGAATAGGAAGGGCCACCGTTAAACGATATGTTCTCAATGAATTCTGCCTCGTCTTTCAGGCTTTGATTCAGTGCAATATAATCCTCCCATCTGTGTGCAGATTTCTCATCACCAATTAAGTAAAGTGTAGGTATGACTACATTTTCGAGATGGCCTTCGGTGTAGATGTAGGTAGTTTCAAATCCATCGGGAACAACAATAAGCTCCTGATCAACCTTAACTTCCGAACCGTCAATGGTCAATACATCAGTGATGCCATATATTAAATTCATTGCGGCACCCACATAAAGATCACCCTTTTGTCCCACATCAAAGTCAGATTGAGAGGTTGTAAATATCTCACTTGTTTCAAAGGACAACTGGTTCTCTTTTACCCAATTCTGCGACATATTTATATTTAGCGATGAAGTTGTTTCAAGGGTTACTTCTACTTTTGTATTAATTTGAAAACCAAATCCTGATAAACTTTCAAATGTGGCACCAAGATTAACTGTTCTAGATAGTCCTATACTTTCATCTAATTTGTGCGAAATACTTATAGATGTTGAAACTTCGGTGGATTCAGAGAGTTCGCTGTAGCTCTGGTCGCCGGGTGGGTCACGCAGGATAAGTAAAGGTATCTCGGGTGAAGTAGTTGCAAAGGCACTTGCCCTGGGACGTTGCCCAACTATATATACCCATTCTTGATGAGCTGTTCTTTGCAAATCATTGATTAAATACCTAATATCTAAGCTTTTTTGATAGGGATGCACACCTCCCGCCGAAATATTTGGTAGCCCTGCATAGAATGAATAAAGCGGCAGGGTGTCGGAGTAGGGAATCTCTTCGCCGGGCAGATCGCTCAGATTATTCATAATGACTATTATGCCGGTGTCCTGCATACATTTATAAAGAGTATCACTCCCTTCATCATTAACACCACGATAAGGCTCGTAAACCTTAATATCAACCCAATACTGTTCAAACTGCTCCAAAACAACCATGTTGTATCCGTTTGTAACTGAGTCGAATCCCATGATTTCGATAACAGGCTCGCTGTGAAAAAAGAAATCCTGGATGGTATCTCCTACGGTCAAATCAACATTTACCGGATCAAATTTAATCAAGGTGTCCTTTGGGAGGTCTCCCGGATAGCCATAGTTATTATATAAAATGCCCTGAGGTGTAACTTCGTACTCTAAAGGAGGGAGATCGACAGAATAGAATCCTTTTAAATCTGTTTTGATTTCTACATCTGGCATACAATTAGCCGTGCAATGAAAAGTAATCGGAATTGAATCGGACGAAATGGGTATTGTGTCGAAGTCACCTCCTGCTCCTGCTATATATCCACTAAGATTATTGGTAAATTCGTCTATAAAGTCTATACCTCCTTTCGGCCCATCAACATATATAGTATAATCAGATGGGAAGAATGTATGTGCAGTAAGCTCAGGGGCAAATGTATGGTATCCCAACGAAACTCCCCCAAAGGTGAACTCTCCATTCTCATCTGTAGCTGTTGTCGGGGAACCATCTATTTTCATCAAAATATTTTCAGAAGGACAGTTGTTGTTGTCACCATAAAAAACAATACGGCCACTCACCGGGAATACAGATACATCATTAAAATTCCTAATCGAGGGCACATTGGTATAGAGCTGGACGGTGGAAGCTTCCGGGTTAAATTCGTGTTGTAAGCCATTCTCGTTATACTCCGGCTTTACATAAAATTCACCATATCCCACATTTGACACTGAATAAAACCCATTAACATCTGTGCTGTCAAAATATACTTTACCGTTAGGAGGTATAGGTATTACACTAACAGTTACATCCTTTACATTAGAATTGAAAAGGGTTGTTATTGTTCCTTGTACCGTTCCAGAGCCAATACTTATTCCGCTTAGTGTTATTGAGTCGGCATAGGTTTCCCGTTCGCCAACTATTACATGTGATTGTAGATTGTTTATAACATGGGTGGGCTCGTAAACAATATTCACCGAATCCAGGGCATAGGGTAAAAGTATGAGGATAGTATCTGTGTCGGGCTTACGACCATCCACATGAAACTGATTGTCATATCCAGGAGGATCAGTAAAAAACAGCCTGCACTCATTCAAACGATCGGCATCATTTTTCACCTGAAACATCTTTGGTTCACTAACATCCGGTATAAACAACTGTTCTTCGAAATTATAGTTGTTCTTGGTGCTATCGTTATCATACATAATGGTAACAAGTGGCAGTTGATGATAATAGCGGGCACCCATATCCGCACATGACATGTCGGGGTCGCGGTCTTCCGGGTCATCTATCCAAAGTGTATCATTTCCATTAAGGTCAGGATTACCGGTATTGATACAAGGAGATATGTTTACACCATCCTTAAATGGAAAGCTAGACCATTTTAAATGATATTTCTCATTGCCTTTTTGAATAAACATTGGGTCTTTAATGATGTTTTCTTCTCCTTCATACCCGCCTTGAACGCAGGACCAGGTAACTGTTGCCTGGGAACCTGGTGCAACAATGCTTGCACCATTGCCCCAGAGAATGCTGTTGTCGATAATTACACTCGCATCATCGTAACAATATACACCATAGCCATTGTTATCTGTTATGGTATTGCTCACTAATGTTGCTTTAGCTCCGGAAGCCACATCGATACCCGTATTGGAGTTGGATGCTATGATGTTGTGTAAGATTTGGGGCACTGAGCCCTCGTAGCAACCTATTCCGGCCCAGTTGTAAGATATTGCATTTCCGTCAATATGCGGCTTCGATGCATTTTTACATAATATTCCGTTAATATTTCCGGTAATGTTATTCCCTTCAATACTCGGATCTGAAAGGTCACAATGGATGCCTGAATGCGCATTGTTCAGGATGTTATTTCCTGAAACCATTGAAAATGATTTATAGAAATCAACCCCATTTATACCGTTATCTGAAATATCATTTGCTGAAATAAAAGTACTGTCATTCTCACAAATGATTCCATATTCTGAGTTTGCCTTTATTGTATCTGCAGAGATTATCATGCCGATACTATTGATGCTATGGATACCGTTTTTGTTCCCTTCAATGGTATTACCGATAATTTTCGCAGTGTCCGATTGCTCGCAATACAAACCATTTTTAACATTAAACCGAATCCGGTTTCCTGTTATGGAGCTTGTGTCATTCAGGCAGGTGATGCCGTTTGTTTGATTTAACATGATGTCATTGTCCGAAATGTAGGCAGCAGAACTGGTAAGACTTATTCCAATATGATTTTCGGATAGACTATTATGCTCGATGTGAGCATTGGACGAATTACATTTAATGCCAATGTAGTTGTTGCTGAATCGGCTATTACGAACAGTTACGTCATTATTATCCAAACACAGACCTGCTAATTCCTTACCTTCATCGTACATGTAGGATGCGTGTTCCATTTTGAGGTATCTGATTTGTTCGCCCCCGGGATTTGCCGTATCAACTATATGTACCAGTCCCCACGATCCTTTATTTCCCATCCTTGTAAATACAACGGAGTCGTTTTCTTCTCCCTGCACGTCAAGTGTACCATATACCGTCATAAATCCAAAATCGATATTTTCGCGTGTAGGTTGTGCCGGCATTTCCTGCCAGTCGATGGAGTTTGGCCTGAACAGAACGCTAACACCCGGCTCAATGGTAAGGGTATCACCAAGTGGGACAATAATTTCGCCCCCAACATAATAGGGACTTTCATCAGCAGTCCAGGTAGTGTCAACTTCACCTACCCAATAATTATCAGGGCAAACCGTAATATAGTCCTCCTTAACCTGCTTACTAGAGCTATCGGCTTCTGTTATTGTCAGGCTAACAGTATAGTTTGTCAAATCATCACCATTAAGTGAATAGGTCTGTGACGCTGGTATCCGGCTGACCGAGGTATTGCCATTGCCAAAATCCCAGGACCAGGACACGCTATCTACATTATCGTATGAGGACAGGTCTGTAAACTGAACATCAAAGGAAGTGGAGCCAATAGTTGTATCGGCCTCAAATGCAGCATTTAAGGTATTACCTAAGGTATCATCCGAGGCAGTCCAGCGCGAGAAGGTATATAAGTTGTCAAGGGAAATGGATTCATTAACTTCATTAACTTCACCTCCACGAGGTTGCCAGGTATCGCCATCATCAGATGATGAGTATAGTTTGAGGGCACCTGGTTCATTTTCGTTCAACTCGTTGCCATTGTAATGGAACTTCAGGCTTGCATCCAGACCGGTGTTGCTGGCAGGGGCAATATCATAATACCTGTAAATAGAACTCTGCCCGGTTCCCTGTGGTGAATATCCCCGTGTAATGGTGGTTATATCCAGTGCTCCATCCATGGTAATTTCAGCACCCAGTCCTGCTATGTTTTTACCTTCGCTTAAATCGCCGGCATGTAAAGCGCGGGTTGTAGAAATAGTACCCGTTGTTCCGCTCAAGCTGTTTTCTCCGCTCTCGGCAAGGTAGCCCATTTCACCAAGTTTTATGTTATAACTGCCTTGATCCATGTTTCCATCTGTTAACTCTAATGTACCTGTGATGGTCATATCACCGGATAAAGAAGCTCCTATGGGGTTATCCAAAACAAGGTTAACAAAATTACCACTTGGATAATGCATGGGGTTAGGTCCAGTCATTTTTACTTTTGCATTTCCGCTAATGGTACCATAACAATACGGATTACCGAAAGTACTAAGTACTAAGCCTGTGGAAGTAGAAAGTGTAGCACCGGTTTCGATAGTCAGGTTATTGCATGAATAACTACTGTTTATTGATGGATTATTACCACCAGCGATAAACGGAATACCCACATTTGTTGTGTCGGCATTTGGTACTTGCTGCGTACTCCAATTGGAAGCTGTCCCCCAACTATTGTCCGTGCAACCTACCCAGGTGTTAAATGCATTAGAGTTTACCCAACAGCTAGCGTCCGTAAAAAACATATAATCATACTTGTTACCAGAAGTTGCATCGTAAACTTTATTGTCACCATCAGTCTGATCGAAGCGATAATAGATCAACAGGTTGTTTTCGTTGCCTGTGAGCGTGCGGCACATATTTTCACGGATTTCCTGTTCAGTGCGCATATCACTCCAATAGCGGAATTCGTCCATGGTAAACTTTCCTTTATTTTCATCACCATTTCCTCCAATGTAAAAATACCTTAATTGGTCATGCCAGTTTCGATCTTTTTGAGTATCGCGTAAAACCCCATCAATATACAAGTAGTAATCCACCATGCTGCCATCATGCTGCTGCCATAATACTGCAACATGATACCAGTTTTTATCGCCCTGCAAATTATTTAGGTTGTATTCAACTGACTCTCCATCGATTGCGAATGACAAGTTTGTATTGGCATAAATCAGCATTTTCCATTCATTGACACCACCATTATCGAATATAGTATTGAAATTGAAAAATGATTCAGGATAGAGCCAGAATTCTATCGTACCTTCCGGATGTATCGAATTGTGATCAATTGTTATTCTGTCGTCAACCCCATCCAGCTTAATACCGTTACGTGGCCCGGCAAAAGCACCGGAACTTACCCAGTCATCGTCATTCATATTTTGCAGGATGCCGTGATTTCTGCCAGTATGGTCGGTGAGGATATTACCGGAGCTTTGATCCATGGACCAATATGATACCAGGTTGTCCTCAGTGTCACTTAAAGGCCGGAACATGTTCTCATGAATTTCATCCACTGTTCGTGCATCATTCCATATCCGCACTTCATCTATCATCCCGTTGAAATTTCTCCCGGACATCTCGCTATTTGCTGCAATTTGCACTGGCTCATTATTTAAATTGATGCTGCCATCTACATTGAGATTTGAGTCATCCTCTTTACCATCTATATACAAATAGGTATTGGTCCCATCAAAGACAAATGCTACATGATGCCATTTACCATCACTCACATCGGTATTGCTTTCGAGTTTGTATGGATTAAGTCCATTTATGTCAACAGCTATATGATTGGTTGATCCCTGACGATGAATTCGCCAAGAATTATCACCTTTGGTAACAATTGCCTGATAAGGATGATTAAAAGCTGTGACTTTAATCCAGGCTTCCACGGTCAGGGAATCGGTGAAATCGAATTGATTTTCGTTGGGAATAACAACATAGTCGTTGACTCCATCAAAATTCAAGGCATTTCCTGAAGGGGACATCACTGAGGCAGTAAGTATGGTTTGTTGCTCGCCATAAGCAGTTCCGAGACTGTTGGTGGCATAGGCCCTTACAAAGTAGCTTTGCCCAATGTTAAGTCCTGTTATGCTGCTGCTAAAGATACCGGTTCCGGCACCATCGGTGGTGAAAGAATCTGCAAGTGTAGGGTGTTCTGTAGTACTCCAGCAAACGCCCCGGGCTGTAATTTCCATTCCGCCACCATCGCTAATATGGCCACCTGTGATGACCGAACCCGGTGTGGCATTGCTTGTTGAGCTGGTGCTAACTGTTGGGTAAGCTCCCTTCAGACAACGTACCGAGAAGCCCTGTGATTTAAGAGGTTGGTGTGGTAAAAACCTTGCATCGTTATATGACAATACTCGTCGCTTTGAATTTTCAGCATCAACCTGTGTAGAAGACCACCACATACCATGCTCTTTTACATCCAAAAATGAACCTGTATATCTACGACGGCCACCAGGTAATCCAGCAAATTCAGTGGCATTATTAGTATTTAAAGAAAATCCGACATTACAGGTATCAGTATCGTCTGTATTCCAATTTGTTTGGGCTGCCAGGGCCTTTCCAATGTTACTTGTATTGGCATTGCATAGAAAAGCTGATTGATCCATAATAAAATCTGAAAATATGTTCCACTCGGTATCAGTAGGCAAGTGCCATCCTGCCGGGCAGATTCCATTTGCAGATTCGTTTATGGTGTATTGCATCATTTCGTTCCATTGGTACAATCCGCCATAAGTATTACAACTATCTTCAATATTATTGTAGCAATATTTTTCGATGACATCATTGTTCATTTGTTCTTCTGACCCATCTATTCGTTCTCCAAAGTTGAGATTTTCGGCCATCCGGCATTGCTCGCCTATTTTCACAACAGCATATTCCTTACCATCGCGTGAATCAGTCATTGGATTATCACATGCAAAAGTGGAAGTAGTGAATTCCATTTGCTCACCATAAGCTGTTCCCATGCTGTTGTTAGCATAAACCCTCACATAATAGGTGCTCAATGGAGACAGGCCTGTAATGTTGCTTGTAAAATCACCGCTTCCTTCGCCATCATCAGTTAAGTTATTATAGATGGTAGGATTTGGCGATACGCTCCAGCAAACACCCCTAGCTGTGACCGGGCTACTGCCTTCATTGCCTACATTACCACCTGAGCTGGCTGTATTGTCAGTAATGTCGTCTATATCTGCAGTATTAATAGTTGGTAATTTACCTTTGATGCAACGTACAGATAAGCCTTCTATCTTACTGAAACCGTTAGTAAATACCTTTTTGTTACTATGCGACAAAGACCGGAGAAGGCTATAGGAACTACTAATCATTCTTGTCGAAGACCACCAATAGGTAAACAAAGTACTTCCAGAAAAGCTTTGGAAAAAGCCACTGAATCCTCCTCCAGGTAATCCCGAAAAACCAGTTGCATTATTTTCGGATAAATTATTCCCGATGCTACAAATAAAAGTAGAAGGATCCCAATGTGTTTGGGCTGCCAGGGCTTTTGCAATGTAACTTGAATTTTCATCGCACCGATAGTCAGGCACGTTGCTAACATAATCTGTAAGTGTGATCCACTCAGCATCAGTTGGAAGGAACCATCCTGCTGGGCAAATACCCTGCCTGCCTGAAGTAGTGTCGTATTGCATCATTTCGTTCCACTGATACAGGCCACCATAAACATTGCAATTGTCTTCCTCGTTATCGTAACAATATTTTTCGATTGTACCGTTGTTAGTCTGCTCTTCCGAACCAATTAATTTTGTTCCCACATTCAGGTTTTCAGCCATCCAGCACTGCTCACCAATTTGTCTGGTGGTATAAATGTGGTTATCACGTACATCAACGAAGGAATTATTACAGGCGAAAGCGACGGTTGAAGTTGTAAATTCAAGCTGCGTACTGTAAGCAGTTCCCACGCTGCTGGTGGCATAGGCCCTAATATAATAAGTTTGACCGGGTGCAAGCCCTGTAATGCTGGCTTCAAAAGTTCCGGTGCCTGAGCCATTGTTAGTATGTGTATTTGATATGCCAGGAAGGGGCTCTGTACCCACACAAAAACCACGTGCAGTAACTTCCATTCCGCCACTGAGGCTATCCTTTCCGGACAAAGATGCACTTACATCCGTAAAGTTGCTAACTGGTGTTATGCTAACTGTTGGCAAATCCCCCATTACACAGCGTACCGAGAAACCATAATCCTTCTCGGGGTGGCCAAGGTAAAACTTTTCGCCATTGTAGTTCATAAAACGGCGCCATGCAAGAAGATCGCCATCCTGTGTCGATGACCACCAAATTCCAAAGGTTTTCAAGTCATAAAAATTTCCATTGGTATGGCGGCGTCCACCGGGTAATGCTGTAAAGCCGGTGGTATTGTTTAACAATGTATCGTTGCCAATTGCACAGGTAATATCACTTGGGCTCCATTTTGTAGAATCTGCCAGGGCTTTGGCAATAAAGTTTGGAGTATTGTTACATTTATAATCCTGGTTTATCTTTACAGAATCTATTAATGCTGTCCATTCGGCTTTGGTGGGCAAATGCCATCCATCAGGGCAAATTCCCTGCTCACCTTCAAGTGCAGTGTATTGCATCATTTCGTTCCATTGGTAAAGGCCACCATACGCATCGCACTTGTCTTCTTCATCATCGTAGCAGTATTTTTCGATGATACCATTTTCCAATTGGTCTTGAGATCCGTCTATTTGTTCTCCGTAATTAAGGTTTGCAGCCATCAAGCATTTGTTGCCCAGATGAAGTGTAGGGTAAACCCGGCCATCCCTGCTATCAGTTAATGAATCGCCGCAGGCAAAGGATGTAGAAAAGCTTCGCTCATCACCATAGGCCGTCCCATGGGTATTTGTGGCATAAGCCCTCACATAGTATGTAGTATTCTTGCTAAGTCCGGTAATGGTGTCATTAAATCCACCTATCCCGGAGCCAGATCTGACCGTATCGTTTTCGATGGTGGGATTTGGTGAATTGCTCCAGCACAGGCCGTGTTCGGTAACCGGCCTTCCACCGTCCTTACTTATATTGCCACCCGAAATGGCTGTGGTATGGGAGATTTTGCTTACAGCCTTGGTGCTAAGGATTGGGAGCTTTACTTTAAGGCACCGCACTGAGAAACCATATAAAACATTGTCAACTTTTCGAATTACTTCAGCTGACTCGGACTTGAGGCCACGCTGCCAGGCCGTGGAGGAATTGTTCCTGTTAGATGACCAGAAATGAGCCACAGCTTTTAATCCCGATAGCGCTCCTCCAGTGATATCGCGATAACCGCTTCCCAAAGCAGCAAATCCGTTTGTGCCGTTTCCAGCATTTGGATTGTTCCAGTGAGCGACACCACTTTCTTTTAAAAAGTCTCCGGCTGTGCCACGCAAGCCAACGAACAAACAATCAATGTCTTCATCATAATGCTGTTCTAACGCACACCAGTCGGCATCGGCAGGGAGAAACCACCCATCGGGGCAAATACCCTGCCTGCCTGATGTGGTGTCGTATTGCATCATTTCGTACCATTGGTAGAGGCCTCCATATTCTTTGCACTTGGCGTCGTCATTATCGTAACAGTATTTTTGGATTGTATCGTTATTGGTTTGATTTTGAGCTCCATTTATTTTTACTCCCACATTCAAATTATCGGCCATCCAGCACTGCTCACCAATTTCTATGGTATTGTAAATCTGAAGTGTATCGGAACGATAATCACCGATCCGGTTGCCACAGAAGGCGTATTTTATTTCCCATTGAGCCCCGTATGCTGTACCTTTTTCCTCGGTGATGGCATAGGTTCTTACATAATAGCGGGCCAAGGGATTAAGCCCATCAACATTAACTACAAATACATTGTCCTCTCCATCATCAATAATTTTGCGATTGGTGATGGTGGGATTTGGGGCTAAGCTTATGCATACTCCACGTTCAGTAATAGTAATATCCACTTCAATGTTGGGATTGGTTTCGCCCATAACTTTGGCCGAGTCGGGTGTAATATTAAATACCTGCTTTGTTTTTACAATAGGTAGTGCTGTTCTTACACAGCGCACAGACAAGCCTTCACTCCGACCAATACCAAATTCATTAGCCAAAACATTAATTCCATCGCAAGATAGGCCTCGGTATCTGGCTAGCTCATCATCATTTTTTGTTGAAGTCCACCACCAGGTATTCTTATAAAGTTCACCATAAGAAGCGGGGTAATTATTAAAGGCTCGGATACCCATACCTGCCGGTAAAGCCGTAAATCCAGTTGCATTGTTTTTTGTTAAATCATGGCCGGGTACACAAGAATCATATTCAGAAGGTTCCCAATGTTCGTTAGCTGCCAAGGCTCTGGCAATGCCACCAATTCCATAATTGCCGCACAGATATTCCTCCTTGTTGCCAATAAAATCGGTAAATGTTGTCCACTCTTCATTAGAGGGTATATGCCAACCAACGGGGCAAATGCCCTGCGCACCTTCTGTTTCGTTATATTCCATCATTTCGTCCCATTGGTAAAGGCCTCCGTAATAAATACAATTATTTTCATTATCATTATAGCAATATTTTTCAAAAATATCATTATCTGTTTGGTCCTCATCAGAACTCTGATCTCTAAATTCACCATGCAAAAGATTTTCGGTCATCCAGCATTGTGTGCCATATGTTGCAGTTGAGTATACAATATGATCTCGAGGGTCCATAAATTCAGTGCCACAATCAAAAAGATAGCCGTTAATAAAAGAGTTTGTTTCAAACACCTTCTGGCTGCCATAAACGGTGCCAATTTCATTGGTGGCATAGGCTCTTACATAATATTTTACCCCTGGGGTGAGCCCTTCAATATTGCTTGTAAATGCACCTATTCCTTCAGAGTTAATGGTTTTCATGTCGCTTGTATTGGGGTTTTGGGTTTTGTTCCAACATACGCCACGGGCAGTAACCTGCAGGCCACCATTGTTGCCTACAATACCGCCTGTAAGAGCAGAGGAATCAGTTACATTGCTTACAGATGTGGTGATAATACTGGGGAGAGCTCCCCTTATGCAACGCACACTGAATGCATTCCACCTGCTGGCGGTGTAACGGTTCACCTTGTTTCTAGCTGTGGCAATGTGGCGTCTCCATGGCGTAGTTTCATTAAAGCTGGTAGATGACCACCAGTAACAGCTATCTCCAAGTCCCTCGAAGGTAATGTATTCCTGGCGTTTGCCCGCCATAAGACCATCAAAACCAGAATTTCCGCTTGGCTTTAGCTTTGCACCGGCAACTACGCCTCTCCAACCTGTTGCATCGCATAAAACACTATTGGGTTCAGGTTCAACTGCATTTTCCAATGTACACCATTCTGCGTCAGTAGGCAGGTGCCATCCCGGAGGGCATATACCCTGTGCTGCTTCAAAAGTTTCGTATTGCATCACTTCGTTCCATTGGTAAAGGCCTCCAAAGGTGTCGCAGTTGTCTTCATCGTTGTTGTAGCAATATTTTTCAATTGCATCATCGTCAGTTTGATCATTCCAACTATCCATTTTTGTTCCCACATTCAGGTTTTCAGCCATCCAACATTGTTCACCTATTTTTACAGTGGCATATTCTATTGGTTCCTCCCCTCGGGCATCAATTAAGACTTCATTGCAATCAAAAGTGGTAAAAAACTCAAGCTGTTCCCCATAAGCTGTACCATCGTTATTGGTGGCGAAGGCTCTAACATAATAGAGCATCCCCGGATTAAGATTATCTATGGAAATGGAATAGTCGCCAAGTTCATTTCCTGCAATGCTCATATTTCCCGGGCTGTCGATTGTAGGATTTTTCTCCAGGCTGTAACAGACGCCTCGTGTTGTAATATCAGTTCCACCAGCATCGCTTACATTGCAATTGCAGGTGGCGGAGTTTTTATCGACATCGCTTACCGATCGTGTGGTTACGGTGGGCAAATGCCCCCGAATACAACGCACGGACAGGCCATAAGACTTTTGGTAAACATCGGAAAGTAAAGATGCTGAAGTATGTAAAAGGTATCGGCGCCGGGCCCTTGTATATTCCGTCTGTGTTGATGACCACCACTTGCCAAGGGTTAAGCCATCGAAGAAAGAGCCATTGTTGTGGCGACTCCCGGCGGGTAATGCCGCAAAACCTGTGGCGTTGTTCTGACTTAAATCATTACCAACTGCACATGATTCAGTTGACTCCTCCCAGGCAAGCGTGTCTGCCAGGGCTTTGGCAATAGCATTTGAATCAGTACTACACAAATAATTTGGATTACTTTTTACAGATTCCTGTAAAGTAAGCCATTCAACATCCGATGGCAGGTGCCAACCCGGTGGGCAAATTCCCTGTCCACCTTCGTTCTCCTCATATTTCATCATTTCGTCCCACTGGTATAGGCCACCATAGACAGCACAACTGTCTTCCTCATTATCATAGCAGTATTTTTCGATCACATCATTTTCAGACATGTTTTCCGAAGAATAAACCCTTACCCCATAGTTCAGGTTTTCGGCCATCCAGCATTGCTTGCCAATCCTTACCATCGAATATTCCTGGCCGCCCTCACGGGTATCGGTAAACAAACCCTCGCACGACTCGAGGACTGCAGTAAACTCCACTTCGTTACCATAGGTCGTTCCCTGGCTACTTGTAGCCCAGGCCCTCACATAATAAGTCTGACCCTCGTCTAAGCCGCTTATTGTGCTTGAAAAACTACCTAATCCACTGCCATTAGTTGTTTCAATGGTATTTGAGCCACCTTTTGTAGGCTTAGGTGTCTTGCTTAAAACAATGCCCTTTTCGGTAATTGGGTATCCGTTGTCCTCCAATACAGCACCACCGCATACTGCGCTTGATGTAGTTATATTTACAGCATTGTTGGTAGTTACAGTTCGCGGAGTTTCCCGGAGGCAGCGTACTGCAAGTCCATCATTTTTATTTCGGAGTGGTCGCGCCATCGTTTTAAAACCATTATTAAGGGAACGCCCCCATGCGCCAGCAGCATCATAATTTGTACAAGTCCATAAGACACCATAGGAGTTCAAATACACAAACGAACCATCTATATCGCGTCGGCCACTCGGCAAGGCTGTAAAGCCGCTACTGTCGGTAGCTCCATAGTTAGGGCTATTCCAGTGGGCAGTTCCGGTTTCTTTCAGTTGTCCACCGGCATCAGTCCCAGACCAACCGGTAGAGGAGCAATCTACTGTAGGATCGAGGAATGTTGTCAAGATGCACCAATCGGCATCAGTGGGCAAGCGCCAGCCCTCGGGGCAAATGCCCTGCAGGCCTTCTTTGGCTTGGAATTGCATCATTTCGTCCCATTGGTAGAGGCCACCGTAAGTATCGCAATTTGCAGGGTCATTGTCATAGCAATATTTTTCATTGGTTTGGTTATCAGTTTGGGCATTTGAACCATTAATCATTACACCATGATCCAGGTTTTGAGCCATCCAGCACTGTTCACCTATTAATATGCTAGCGTACTTTTTGCCATCGCGGGTATCGGTCAATGAGTCGCCACAAGTAAGTTTGCATGTAAATTCCATTTGTTCTCCATAGGCTGTACCTGTCATACTGGTAGCAAAAGCCCTTACATAATAGGTTTCGGACGAATTAAGCCCGTTTATGGTGTGACTGAATGTTCCTGTTCCGGCACCAATAATAATATTATCTCCGGCAATGGTAGGATTTGGCTCAGTGCCCCAGCACAAGCCGTGGGCTGTAACTTCATTTCCGGCATCACCGCTAACATTTCCACCACATACGACGCTTGTTTCTTTAATATTAAGTACTTCTGAGGTGGTTACGTAGGGTAGAACTCCATGTATGCAGCGCACTCCATAACCATCTGTCATAAAGAGTTTTTCGCGGAATACACCACTCGATTCTTTATTAAGGAAGCGACACCAAGCTTGGGTAGGGCTGTGCAAGGTAGAGGACCAAAAGCTGCCAAATACTTTCAGGAAGGAAAACTGGTAGTTTTGGCTGTACAATCCATTTCCTAAGGCTGTAAAGCCACTGCTATTTGTAGCTCCGGTATAGGGGCTGTTCCAATGAGCTGTTCCGGCTTCTTTAAGTTTTTCACCGGCATCAGTCCCAGACCAACCGGTAGAGGAGCAATCTACTGTGGCATCGAGGAATGATGTCAAGATGCACCAATCGGCATCTGTGGGAAGACGCCATCCCTCGGGACAAACGCCCTGCAGGCCTTCTTTGGCTTGGAATTGCATCATATTATCCCACTGGTAAAGGCCACCGTAGGTAGCGCAATTTGCATCCAAATCTTCATAACAATATTTTTCAATATCATCTTCATTGTCCTGGTTTTCTGAACCATCAATCCTAGACCCCACATTTAGGTTTTGGGCCATCCAGCACTGCTCACCAATTTGTTTGCTAGCGTACTTTTTACCATCACGGGTATCGGTAATTGAGTCTCCACAAACTAGTTTTGTAGTAAACTCCATTTGTTCTCCATATGCTGTACCCGCCTGGTTTGTGGCAAAGGCTCTTACATAATAAGTTTCGGACGAATTAAGCTCGCTTATGATGCCACTAAAAGCTCCATTTCCGGCACCAATAACAGTAGAGTAATCGGCAATAGCAGGATATGGTAGCGTGCCCCAGCACAAGCCACGGGCTGTAATTTCATTACCGGCATTATTAGTAACTTCTCCACCACATGCGGCGGAGTTTTTACCAATGTTGGTTACTGCCTGGGTAGTAAGGGTTGGCAGAATTCCCCTAATGCAGCGTACGCCATATCCATCTGTCATAGCACGGCTGGTACGATCCATATTGCTTCTTCCATAGCCAAGGTGCCGACACCAAGCTTGGGATGAGCTGTATGTAGTTGATGACCAAAAACTACCATAATCAAGCAGATATTCAAAATTATCGGAATGTCTTTCTCCATTTCCTAAAGCTGCAAAACCAATGCTATCTGTAGCTCCGGTGTTATTAGTACTCCAGTGTAGGTTTCCGGTTTCTTTTAGTTTTCCACCGCCATCATCACCCCGCCAACCGGTACTTCTGCATTCTATGTTGTCGTCAACTTCCTGTTCCAGGATGCACCAATCGGCATCGGTGGGCAGGCGCCATCCCACGGGGCAAATGCCCTGCAGGCCTTCTTTGGCTTGGAATTGCATCATATTGTCCCACTGGTAAAGACCTCCATAAGTTTCGCAGTTATCATCTTCATCATCGTAGCAGTATTTTTCCAGAGTGCCGGTATTTGTTTGGTCGTTAGAACCATTGATTCTCGTTCCTACATTCAGGTTTTCAGACATCCAGTGCTGTTCGCCGATTTTCACTATACCATACACCTTATTATCACGGGTATCAATAAATGAGGTAGTAAATTCCCTTACTTCACCATAAGCAGTATCCTGACTGCTAATGGCCCAGGCCCTTACATAGTAAGTTTTTCCTACGGTAAGGTTAGTTAATGTTCCCGAAAACTCGTCCATACCATCGCCATTATTTGTGCTGTCTGTCATAAATTCAATGGTAGGGTTTGGTTTAATATGCCAAACTAAGCCCTTTTCCAAAATTGGGTACGCACCATCATCAGTAATTTCACCACCACAAGTTGCGCTTGTTGTAGTAATATTGCTTACAGAGTCCGTCCTGACTGTTAATTCTCCTATCACAAATGTAATTTCATTTGAAAAGTCTGAACCGGCAAAACCGTTGTCGATGGCCTGCACAGCACAATAATACCTTCCTGAATTTGGAACTATTAAGTATGCACTAGTATTTTGGCAATTACCCATGGCAGCAATTTTCCGATGGCCACTTGCAATATTTGCCATTGCAGATACAATTTCTTGACCTCCTGGTGTAGTCCCTATACGAATATTATAGGTCAAACCGTCCTGCGGCGTTTCGGTGTCGGTGGATTTGTCCCAGCTTATTTAAACCTCCATCCCGGATACATTAATGCTAAGGTTTGCTGGTGTACTCGGTATGGTGTTATTGTTGGTTTCCTCATTTTTGTATATTTTTGAAATGTACCCATCAGCGGAATTTCCTGTTAGCAGGATGTCCAGGTCACCATCCTTGTCGTAATCGCCCCAGGTGACACTGGAATAGCAAACCCCGGGCAATCCGGCATCAATAGCTGTAAAACTACCTCCCCCATTATTGCCATAAACCTTTGAAACACGCCCATCAGGTGAATATCCTGTCAAGAGGATATCCAAATCACCATCATTGTCGTAATCGCCCCAGGCTACACTTGATGCATCTACGTCTGGTAAAACGTCATCAATAGGTGTAAAACTATCATCTCCATTATTGTGGTAAATTATTGAAACATTATTCCCATTGGTTAATTTGCCAGTCAAAAGCAAATCGAGGTTACCATCACTATCGTAATCACCCCAGGCTACAGCTGAATTATCCACTCCCTCTAACACATCGTCTGTAGCGATAAAATCCCCTGCTCCATCATTGCGGTAAATACTTGAAATCCTAACACCATTTGAATTCCCTGTCAAAATAAGATCCAGGTCTTCATCATTATCGAAATCGCCCCATGCTACACTGGAATAATCTAAACCAGGCAATCCGGCATCAATATCTGTAAAACTACCTCCCCCATTATTGCAATAAATCTTTGAAACACGTCCATCATCAGGTGAATATCCTGTCAAGAGGATATCCAAATCGCCATCATTATCATAATCACCCCATGCTACACTGGATTTTTTTACGCCAATCAATCCGGCTTGGATATCAATAAATCCATTTACTGCATTATTTTGGTATATTTTTGAAATAGAACCCTGATCTGATTCTCCTGTTAAGAGAAAATCCAGGTCACCATCATTGTCATAATCGCCCCATGCTACGCTGGAGTTTTTTACACCAATCAATCCGGCATTAATATCAGCGAATCCATTTACTGCATTGTTTTGGTATATTTTTGAAATAGGACCATCATCTGAATCTCCTGTCAAAAGAAAATCCAGATCCCCATCGTTGTCATAATCACCCCATGCTACACTGGAAGATGATACCCCAGGCAAAGAGGTTACGGTATCTTCTATAAAACCATATTCCCCATCATTACGGTAAATCTTTGAAATAAAACCATCATCTGAATTTCCGGTCAAAAGAAAATCCAGGTCTCCATCGCTGTCATAATCACCCCAAGCTACACTTGATGCGTTTACGCCAGTGAGAGAATCGGCCTCGCTGAAGCTTCCTATCAGAGGCATCATACCTGGAAAAGGGATCGGCAAATCAGGACTAAGCAAATCTTTATGGGATGCTTTTAGGCTTTCATCCTCATCAATGGAAACATGCGCATCTGCGCCAGCAAGCGAAACAGTTTTAAAAACGGTGTTCGTGTTCGGTTTGGTTTCGCTGTTAAAATCAGTGTTATTGCCAGCAAATCCGGCAAATCCAATAATGCTGCAAAGCAGCAGGGAGATAGAGAGTAAAAGTTTTTTCATAGTTCATTTTCCTTTCATTTTTGTTGAGATGATCTATATTTTATAAAATTTCATTTATTACACAGCATGTCCCACAAGGCCAAAGCCAGGAGTTCTCTTGCCATTGCATCACGGAAGTTTAAAAAAAATCAGTTTCTGGGGGTGCAGAACTTTCAATATCCATATTTGCATGACTAATGCAAATACAACTTTTATCATTTCACTGGTTCTTTCACTAATAAATTTAAACACATAAAGTGCTTAAAAAATGCGGCTTATATTTTGAACAAGGAAAAGCTCCTTGCAGAGCCTTTTTGCAAAGCCAAACATTGGAGGTTAAAAATGTTGAAGGAAAAATAATTTAAAAAAAGGATAGAAAAACTGTTGGTAGTTGTTGGTAAGGAAATACAGGAAACTTTGCTGGCAGCGATGTTCCCAAGAGATTCGGCGTTTAGAGTTGTAGCTTTCAATTTTTTGCAAACCCTGAAAGCCACGTAAATTAGATACCTCTTATAATATGAACATTTTTGAATAATATTCATTTTCAACTTTTTGTGAAACCAAAAATTAAAAAAAATATTCTATTTCAACAAGTTATACATCATAAAATAAAAGGGAATTTTCGATTAAGAAAATTCCCTTCTACTCAGTCGGGGTAGTCCCGCTCGATGCGGGACGACCTTCCCGACTGCAAAAGTCGGGACGTGCTAACCGAAAATATTTCATAAATTTCAGGCTCAACCCCAAAATTCTAACCAATATGTCAGCACGCCTGCCATTGCAAAAGTCAATTTGTCAGCATTAGCCCGATGGCATATCCTTTGATTTGGGGCGAAACTCAAAGTAAAAATTATAACTTGATTTATAACTCCATCAAAATTTGACAGATATGCAAAAAGGACAAATCAACGTACAAACGGAGAATATTTTTCCGATTATTAAAAAATTCCTCTATTCAGATCATGAAATTTTTCTTCGTGAGCTGATCTCCAACGCTGTGGATGCTACACAAAAACTCAAAACCCTTGCCAGCACCGGAATATTTAAGGATGAACTGGGCGATCTTACCATTCATGTTGAAGTAAATAAGAAAAAGGGAACACTAACCATCAAAGACCGCGGCATAGGGATGACCAGCGAAGAAGTAGATAAATACATCAACCAGATTGCTTTTTCGAGTGCCGAAGAATTTGTGAAAAAATTTAAAACCAAAACAGAAGCTGAGCAAAATGCCATTATTGGACACTTTGGCCTTGGTTTTTACTCTTCGTTTATGGTTTCTGATATGGTTGAAGTTATCACTAAAACCTACAAAAAAGGTGGCCCCACAAAACCTGTAAAATGGTCGTGCGATGGTAGTCCTAACTACACCTTAGAAGAAACCGTTAAAACAGATCGGGGAACAGAAATTATTCTGCACATTTTAAAAGAAGAAGAAGAATTTCTTGAAGATGGTAAAATTAAGGAATTGCTTAACAAATATTGCCGCTTCCTGCCTGTCCCGATTCAATTCGGTATGAAATCAGAAAGCGTAAAGGTTGAAGGTGAAAAAGATAAAGATGGCAATGATAAATATACCAGCATCGAGAAGCCAAATATTATCAACAACACCAGTCCTTTATGGAAAAGCAAGCCTGCCGACCTAAAGGATGAAGATTACAAAGCTTTTTATCGCGAACTCTATCCGATGAATTTCGAAGAACCATTGTTCCACATCCACCTAAATGTTGATTACCCTTTCAACCTTACAGGAATTTTGTATTTCCCTAAGGTGAAGAAAAACCTGGAAGTTCAACGCGATAAAATTCAACTTTACTCCAACCAGGTTTTTGTTACAAATTCTGTGGAAGGGATTGTTCCCGATTTCCTAACCCTGCTACATGGTGTGCTCGATTCTCCTGACATTCCACTAAACGTTTCAAGGAGTTACCTTCAAAGCGACAGGCGTGTTAAACAGATTTCGAACCACATTATGAAAAAAGTGGCCGACAAGCTGGAAGATATATTTAAAAATGACCGTGAACAGTTCGAGAAAAAATGGGACGATATTAAAGTGTTCATCGAATATGGAATGATTTCGGAAGAGAAATTCTATGAGCGTGGCAAAAAATTCTCACTCCTTAAAAATACAGAAAGCAAATATTTTACTTTGGATGAATACAACGACAAGGTAAAACAAAATCAAGAAGATAAAGACAAGAAAGTAATTTATCTTTATTCGACAGATAAAGACGAACAATACAGCTACATTGAGGCAGCCACCCTGAAAGGTTACGATGTTTTATTAATGGATGGGGTTTTGGACAACCATTTTATAAATACCCTGGAACAGAAATTCGAAAACACATCCTTCGCCCGTGTTGATGCCGATACCATCGACAACCTTATCAAGAAAAACGATGATAAACTACCTTCGAAGCTCGATGATAAACAAAAGGAAAAAATTAAACCATTGTTCGAAGAAGCAGTTGACAAATCAATGTTCACCATAATGTTTGACAATCTTAGCGAAACCGATCTCCCAATCCTGATTACTCAACCCGAATTTATGCGCCGGATGAAAGATATGTCGGCCGTTGGTGGTGGCGGTGGAATGATGGGCATGGGTAACTTCCCCGACAGTTATAATCTTGTTGTAAACGCGAACCATCCGCTCGTTTACAATTTAATAAACGATGAAAAGACTGACGAAAATAAAAATCTTGTTAAACAATTGACTGATTTGGCACTTCTTTCGCAAAACCTGCTCAAAGGAAAAGACCTCACTGCATTTATCAAACGCAGTATTGACATTTTGTAATGATCACTATTAAATAAAAATGAAATCGAGGCGTTGTTTGTTCTGATAACAATCAACGCCTTTATTTTTTAAATATAAACTATTGCGAAAAGCTATCGATAAATGTTTTACCCACCCCAGGAAATAACCACCGAATACATATCAGAGCATGATCTTAGTGATATTAAACAAGCCATTCTTAATGCCGAACTCGATACCTCAGTCGAAATCAGAGTACACATTGAGGAAACTTGCCCGGGGGATGTAATGCATCGTGCTTCGGATGTTTTCCTCGAATTGGGCATGCACAAAACCGTAAAGAGAAATGCTGTACTGTTTTACCTCGCCCTGAAGAATCGTAAATTTGCTGCTATCCCCGACTATGGAATTCTTGAAAAAGATACTGAACGGTTTTGGGATACCCTCAAAATGGAAATGTTGGATTTCTTTCGGGAAAATGAGTTTTCAAATGGCTTGATACATGGTATTGGCCGCACCGGCGAATACCTGCGCAGTGTATTTCCTTTTGACAAGACCATTACCAATGAACTTCCTGATGAAATTTCCTTTGGTAATAATGCTACATAGAGATCATCTTTTGAGTAATTTTTCCCGCAGATTTCGCTGATTAGCGCAGATAAAATTTGCGCTAATCAGCGAAACCAGCCTTGATCGCCTCGCTGTAGCTCCGGTGAAGCGGGTCGGCAGGCAAGTCTTCGGGAGGATTTTTTTTAGATTATTGAAAAATAACGACTTTATGAACGGACACTACTTAGTGCGTGTCCATAAAGTCGGCTATTTTTTGATTTTGCCAGCGCAACCCCTTAATCCCCCGCCTAGCCGGCGAGGCTGGCCTAAAGGGGAAATCCCTCGCTACCAGTGCGTTGGATGGTTCTTCCGCCAACTGGCGGAGAGTTAGAGGGGTGTGTAGTGGATGGCGAGTTTATTGACGAACTCTACTTAAATTAAAAACTTATCTTTTTTGGTGAATTTTCACATCAAAACACAAATTGAGCTTTATCATCATAAAAATAATTATACATTAGCCCAAAATTTTAAACATATTAACTATGAGTGCATTTAACAAAGTTAAAGAATATCTATTGGAGCTTGAATACAACATCCTCTCCGAGGATATCAAAGAAGAACTTTTTGTTGTTGAAAAAGAAGACTCCGGGATTAGTAATCTGATCATCGATTGCGAAGAACCAATTTTAATTATCGAATACCCGCTCTTTAAAATTAAAAAAGGTAATGAGGAGCTTTACATCGAATTGCTCAGAAAAAACAGGGACATCATTCATGGGGCTTTTGCTCTTTCCGATGACAACACCCTTATTTTCCGCGACACACTCCAACTCGAAAATCTCGACCTGAACGAGTTAGACGGCTCACTGGAATCGTTAGAAATGCTGTTGGCCGAGTATGGCAACAGAATTATTGAAATATCAAAAATGCAATAACCATGGGACTATTTAACAGAATATTTAAAGTTGGGCAATCGGAAGCCCATGCAATTGTTGATAAACTTGAAAATCCGATAAAACTAACCGAACAGGGAATTCGCGACCTGAAAACTGACCTTGAAAAAAGTATGGTGGCCATTGCCGAAGTAAAGGCTGTTGCAATTAGAACCAAGCGCGAACTTTCAGAGCATGAAAACAGGGTTGTATCTTATGAAAATAAAGCCATTCAATTACTAAAAGGTGCTGAAACAGGAAGGATTAATCCTGCAGAAGCCGACCGCCTTGCTTCTGAAGCTCTCTCAAGAAAACAAGAAGCTCAAAATGCTGCCGATACTGCCAAAACTCAATACCAGCAACTTCAAAATCAAATTGGGCAACTGGGTGGTAATGTTGACAAACTCAAGTCGAATATTGCCAAATACGAAAATGAGCTGAAAATGCTTAAAGCAAGATATCGCGTGAGCAATGCCACTCAAAAGCTCAATAAATCGCTGGCTAACGTTGATAGTAATGGGACCATTTCGATGCTCGAAAAAATGAAGGATAAAGTTGCCCAGCAAGAATCGCTGGCCGAAGCCTATGGCGAAATGGCAGGCGAAAATACAAGCATTGATGATGAGATTGATAAAGCATTGCTGGATGCTCCTGCCACAGCAGCAGGTGGCGAACTGGCTGCCCTCAAAGAACGACTTCAATTGAAAGGATAAATTATGAAGTTTAACTTCTTTAAAAAGAAAAAAGAACCCGACTACGATCCGCTAAATATAAGAGTTACCGATCTCAAGTTGGGTTTCATATTTGATTACGATCTAAAGTCGTGGGAAGTGGTAGAAGAATACACCTACGACTGGGGCGACAATTACTTTAGCAAGGAATATAAAATCTCGACAGGTGCCGACATTTATTTTCTGAGCGTTGACGAAGACGACATCCTTGAACTTACTTTGCAGAAGAAAATCAAGCTATCATCCATCGATGGTGATATAGAGGGGGAGATTATCAATAAAAAAATCCCACCAAAAAAGGTAATTTACAAGGGCGTTGATTACTATCGCGACAGTGAATCGCCGGGATATTTCAAAGAAGAAAACTCAGACAAGGACTGGATCGAATTTATTAACTGGTCGTACTACAACGAGGAAGAAGACCGTGTGCTTACTATCGAACAGTGGGACGACCGCGAATTTGAGGCCTCTTATGGTAAAGTAATTAAAGAGTATGAGATTAGCGGCATAACGCCATCAGCATAAAACGCATTTAATCACACAAACGCAATACGCAAGCCTGGTCATTGACAAGCAATGAATTTCAACTATATAAAATTATCAAAATCTAATGCAATGAAAAAACTGACACATAATTTTTCAATCAAAACCGCAGTACTTTTTTCTTTTATTGCGATGCTATTTGGGGCATGCAGCAGTGGAGGAGGATACACCGAAGAAGGCCTCGATACTGTAATTAAATCATATCGCGAAACCCCTGATTTAACAATCATACTTTACGACCAAAATTATGAAAGTGGCCGGTATCAGCACCAATACCAGGTTTTAATACCCCTGGCCGATTCAACTTTGGATTCGAAAGTAACCCCATTTTACCCGGTTTCCGATAAATATTTTAATGCCAACATCGATAACCTCGGGATGGAGCTGGCCAATAAAAAGGATGGCGTAATATCAAAAACTGTAGCTCCGGCAGGTTATTCACAATATGTGGGCAATCCTAAATATGGCCGTTGGACAGAACGTAGTGGTGGCTCGTTTTGGGAGTTTTACGGGAAATTCGCTTTTATGAACTCCATGTTCCACATGGTTTCTTCTCCTGCACGATATGGCTACTATAATGATTACCACAGAAATTATGCTCCATCGGGCAGAACTTATCGAGGCCCCAACAATTACTATGGCTCACAATCGTACATGAAAAGCAGTACCGGAAGAAACTCTTCGTGGAGCAAAAAACCAAGCACCTTTCGCAACGATGTACGCTCCAGGGTTCAACGAAGTTCTACTGCCTCAAAGTCGAAAATCAGCCGGACTTCAAGCCGAACTTCAAGCCGCACCAGCAGTCGATCAAGAGGTGGTGGCTCAGGGAAATAAAATCATTAAAGTTGTAACATTATAAAATACAGATATGGAAGAATACATAACAAATACAAATCTGGCTTTGGCAATTGACACCATAATTTACATTGCTTCTGCCTTCATACTTTTCTTTGTTGGAAAAGTTGCTTATAATATTGCTTACAAAAATATTGATGTAAAAAGTGAGCTGGTAAAAAAAGACAACTTAGCCTTTGCACTTGCAAATGTTGGCTTTTACATTGGGCTTCTTCTCGCCATTGGCAGTGTAATTATTGGGCCATCGTATGGAATTTTGATTGATTTGATTGATATTTTCATCTTTGGAATTGTAGCAATAATACTGCTTTTGTTTTCGGCATTTATTATGGATAAATTAATCCTGGCCAGTTTCAGTACCACAAAAGAAATTATTGATGATCAGAATCCCGGAACCGGCATTGTGGTTGCTGCTAACTTTATAGCATCAGGCTTAATTATTTCTGGCGCAATGATGGGTGAAGGTAAAAACTTCTTCCCCGAAATGACCGGAGGGTACATCTTTTCGGGAGTTATTAGTGCTTTGGTTTTTTGGATTACAGGGCAGTTGGTGATGGTTTTGGCAGCCTGGGTTTACAACCTGATAACACCATACAATATACACGAACACATCGAAAAAGACAATGTTGCCGTTGGAATTGGTTTTGCAGGAGCCTTGATTGCGATGGCAATTTTAATCAACAATGCAACAACCGGCGACTTTGTGAGCTGGCAGGCTAACTTTACCAATGTTGGTATTGAGGTTGTGATTGGATTTATTTTCCTTCCCGTGGTAAGATTCATTGCTGATAAAATTCTTCTGCCCGGTGAAAGGCTTACTGATGAAATCATCAATCAGGAAACACCAAATATTGGAGCGGCCATTATCGAAGCATTTGCCTACATTGGAGGCGCAATTTTAATTACCTGGTGCCTTTAGTCAATCTTAATATTTCTTGAAAAATAAAGCTTTCATACTTAAATTAGCCCTGTTTGCCACAGGGCTTTCAGGTATTGTTGCAGAGTACATTTTAGCTACCCTCGCCAGTTATTTCCTTGGCGATTCCATTGTTCAGTGGGCACTCATCATTTCGTTGATGCTATTTTTTATGGGTGTGGGTAGCCGCATCACAAAATACATCCACAAAAATATTTTCACCCTGTTTATCGCTACAGAATTTACCCTTTCACTTTTTGTAGCATTTTCAGCCTTGCTTGCCTATTCAACCGCAGCTTTCAGTATTTATGCCGGAGCCATGATTTATTTTATGTCGATGGTTACCGGGCTACTTATTGGAATGGAGCTACCGCTTGCTGTGAGGCTCAACGAAAATTTTGAAGAATTGCGGGTAAACATTTCAAGTATTCTTGAAAAAGATTATTACGGAAGCCTGCTGGGAGGACTGTTTTTCGCTTTTGTTGGCCTCCCCTTTCTTGGCCTCACTTACACACCTTTTCTGCTTGGACTTGTAAATCTTGCGGTTGCCATTGCCATGCTCAATTATTTTCCAACTATTCTGAAAAGGAAAAACAGAATCCGGCTAAATTTCATTGCAACATTTGTGTTTTTTATTATTCTTTCAGGCGCTTATAATGCTAAAGATATTATCTTTTTTGGCGAGCAAAATAAATACAAAGACAAAATTATCTATTCGGAGCAAAGCCGCTACCAAAAAATTGTAATCACCGAATGGCGGGGAGATTACTGGCTCTACCTGAACAGCAATTTACAACTCTCAACTTACGATGAAGCGCTGTACCACGAAGTGCTTGTTCATCCGGCAATGTCATTAAGCAAAACACCCCATGAAGTATTGATACTTGGTGGAGGTGATGGCTGCGCTGCCCGTGAAGTTTTAAAATATCAAGAAGTTAAAAACATAACATTGGTGGATCTGGATCCTACAATGACAGGACTGGCCAAAACTCATCCTGTGCTACTCAAGGCCAACGATAGCTCATTTTATAATCAGAAGCTGGAAATAATAAATCGAGATGGCTACAAATTCATTGAAGAAACCAACAAGCTTTTCGATCTGATCATTATCGATCTACCCGATCCTCGCAATGTTGAGTTATCAAGATTGTATTCACAAGAATTTTACACACTTTGCAGGCGGCATCTTCGTCCAAACGGTATTTTGATAACACAGGCCGGCAGCCCGTATTATGCTGCTGAAAGTTTTGAGTGTATCCTGAAAACCATCGAAGCGGCAAGGTTTTCAGCCATTCCCTTACACAATCAAATCCTTACCATGGGCGAATGGGGCTGGGTGCTTGGCGTAAATGCCAATGTACCGGATAGTGAAATTATTAATATGCTTGAAAACGCTGATTTTAATAAAATCGAAACCAAATGGTTGAATAAAGAGGCCATAGGATTGATTACTTCTTTTGGGAAAAATTTCTTTATTGATAAAAATGATTCGATCAAAATAAATAAAATCCACGATCCGGTTTTATACCACTATTTTTTAAAAGGTTCGTGGGATTTGTATTAAACATGGAAAAATGATTGAATGATTGAATGATTAAATGAATGAAACAAAAGAATGTTGAGCAAGGCGAAATCCCGCCTTTGCGGGAAGCGTAGTAGCCTGCCCCGACCCTTCGGGGAAATCCCGCCCCTGCGGGAACTGAAACTACTGAATGATTGAATGACTGAAACAAGGATTGATGGAGGGGTCTTAGAATCTTTGGAGACCTCAGAGTCCTTAAAGGATGGAGAGATGAATGAATGAAACAAAAGAATGTTGAGCAAGGCGAAATCCCGCCTTTGCGGGAAGCGCAGCAGCCTGCCCCGACCCTTCGGGGAAATCCCGCCCCTGCGGGAACTGAAAAGAAAAATTATCCGAAGGATGCTTATGAAGAAACAAGTTTCGGATGCGACCATGTAAAAGTTCAGTAAAGACAAGGCATGCCTTGTCTCCGGGCAACTAAACCTCGAAACGTCCGAAGGACTTTCGAGCGTTTAGGGAATAAGGAGTAAAATTCCAACTTTTCAGGAATTGAAATTTTTGATAACTTTGTGAAAATATAAATACACCATGACACTTAATTTGAATATTGACATCCATCAAATTATCGGCTTAATCAATCAGCTACCTGATCATGATAAATTGCTAATAAAAAATGAAATAAATAAAACATGAAAGCCGAAATATTTAATTTTCAGGGATGGATAATCGAAACAGCACAGGAAAAACTTACTGAACTCATGGAAAAACTCTTAAATTCCTCCGGTTTTACTGTTCTTGATAAAGTAGAACACGCCTTTAAACCTGACGGATTTACAGCAGTTTGGATTCTTGCAGAAAGCCATCTTGCCGTACATTCGTTTCCCGAAGAAAGCAAAACCTACATCGAAATCAGTAGCTGCAATCAAAAAAAGAATAACACATTCGTCATGTTATTGGATAAATTAGTGATTAAAGAAGCCGGATAATTATGAATAAAAAAACAATAATTACTGCTACCAGAATTGCTGGTGCTTCATTGTTTTTTGTACTCCTGCTTTTGATAATCAGGTATGTTGAAAAAGATGCGGAAGGGAGCTCCATAAAAACTATCTTCGATGCTTTCTGGTATTCAATTGTTACCCTTACCACGGTAGGTTATGGCGACTCCTACCCCATAACTGTAACCGGAAAACTCCTCAGCCTGGTGTTGATCCTCTTTAGTTTGGGTGTTTTAAGTTATGTTATCGGACAAATTAGTAGTAAAATTCAGGCATATATGGAAAAGAAAAAACTCGGATTATTTGGAACAGATTTCGAAAATCATGTTATTCTGGTAGGCTGGAATGACTTTGGAAAATTGATTGCCGATGAAATTATCCGTGCAAATCAAAAAATGGCCATCATTACCGATGAACGCAATGATGTAGATCTCATCAAAGATTTATATGGTGATAATGTTTTTATCAATTTTGGGGAACTCAATAGCATGGAGTCACTCGAAAAAACAAATATCGGAAAATCAGTTTCACTGTTTATTAATCTTTCAGATGATTCCAAAGCCCTGGTGTATCTCATCAATCTTCGCAAATATTTCAAGGATGTTAATGTTGTGGCCTATCTTTCAAACACCGAGCTAAGAGAAACTTTTTATAGTGCCGGCGCAACCTATGTTATCCCTGAAAAAGATATAAGCTCAAAGCTTATTGCCAGTTTTGTGTTTGAGCCCGATGTGGCCAAATTTGCCGAAGACCTCATTACAACTTCAACCAATAAAGAATCATGCGACATGGTTGAGTTTAAAGTTGGCGATAAGAATCCTTTTTTAGGCATTAACTGCCTTGAAGCTTTTATTTCGCTTAAAAAAGAAAACAATGTCGTCTTGTTGGGCTTATCTAAAAAAAGCAATGACAGGTACAATTTGATTAAAAATCCGGGTGAGGAGGTCATTGTCGAAAAGGGCGACTACCTGATAATTGTTGTTGACGGAAACTCCAAAAAAGAAATAGAAAAACTTTTTGAAGCAAAAGAAGGCCGGATGCTTCGGGTTGAAACAAAATAAACAGAAAGATAGCCACAACCTGTCCCGATTTTTCGGGAGATGCACGGATAAGATGGGAAAAGAAAAGCCACGGATGCACGAATGAATGCAAAAAAAGAAGCCACTAATGCACGGATGGTTTTTATCCGTGCATCCGTGGCCTAATTATCATCAGTGCATCCGTGGCCTAATTTCTATCCGTGCATCAATAGCCTAATTTCCATCCGTGCATCCGTGGCCTAATTTCCATCCATGCATCCGTGGCCTAATTATCATCAGTGCATCCGTGGCCATTTTCCTCTAACCATTCATCCGTGCATCCGTGGCCACATTTTTATTGGTGGTCTTCAAAGTACAAGACGTTTATATTTGAACCTTAGCTCCCCAAAATTAGCCAACAAACCAAGCCTCATCTCCGAAACCTTCAGGTAGTTGATTGTTTGTGCAATAAATTCATTCGTAATAGCCTTAACCCCTTTAACTTCAAGAATAATCTTATCCATCACAACAAAATCAGCATAAAATTTATGAGGCAGGATAATCCCCTTATAATTCACCACAAATTCCTGCTCACGTTGATAAGGAATACCAGCCATTTTAAACTCATATTCCAGGGCATCCTTATAAACGATTTCAAGGAAGCCGGAGCCAAGGTTGTTATGAACCTCATAACACAATCCAATTATCCGATAGGAGTCTTCTTTATAGAGTAAGTCTTTCATACATACAAAACTAAAAAATAATATGCCACGGATGCACGGATGCATAAATATTTTTTCATCCGTGCATCCGTGGCCTAATTATCATCCGTGCATCCGTGGCCTAATTATCATCCGTACATTAGTGGCCTAATTTCTAACCGTGCATCGGTGGCTTTGTTTTTTAATTTCTATCCGTGCATCAGTGGCCATTTAATTTTTTTTTGTATCTTCGATTTTTAATTCTCAACCATAAAAAAGGAGGTATCTATGCAAACTTACATTTTATTTACAAAGCTTTCAACTGATCTTTCGTATGAAATGAAAAACCGTGAACGCCAGGGACGCAGTTGGCTTGAACAGGTAAAAAGCAAATGTCCGGAGGTGAAATTTATTGCGCACTATGCAATTTTAGGAGAGCACGATTTTATTGATATTTATGAAGCACCCGATCCTGAAACCGCCGCCAAAGTTTCGATGATAAGCCAGGCCAATGGTGCCATTCAGGCCAAGAGCATACTGGCTATTCAGTACAAACGATTTATTGAATTAACCGAAGAAATTTAATTTCTGGAGATTTTAATCAAATCAAAAAATCCCTTTCTTTACATAGAGAAGGGGATTTTCTTATTTTATTGCTTTGGTGAGTAATGCCTTTTAAGCCATTTCGAAAGCCCATCAAATCCGGGAAATAAAACACGTTCGTTTATATTAACCTGATCGAGTTTATCTCTTATCTCCCACTTTATTTCAGCAGGTATCCTGATTCTGAAATACAAATCCGGTTTATCTTCCAGCCAATCATCCAGCAAACTTTCGGCATGCGACATAAAAGTAAAAATAGCAAACTGGTTCACAATACGGTTATCCAACGATGGCGATTCAAAAGCTACTGCAAATTCAGAACTATCCTCCGACAGTTCTTCAAGATTTTCATATACCTTACTCAACATGGAGCTTGTAAAGCTATTTGAACCAATCCTGCATAACTCTTTGCTAAGTTTATCAGGCAAATAATTATTGAGAGCCTCATATTTCAATGCCCAGATAATGCCATCCCGGTCAAATTTATCCAATTCGGCGGTTACAAAATGTAAAGCAACGTAAGGCGAATATGTCCAGTCTAACAAGCGTGTTGGCAGCCCGTGATGTTGCGCCAGGGCAAGCCAGTCCCAGTCGGTATTATTGATTACCTCGGGGCGGTGCGAATATTTTTTGAAGTTTCGCAGCAGGTGAAATTCAAGCGTTTTAAAATTCCCGCCAAGCCTCATCAACGATGTTTTCATGGAATAATCGAAATTGGATAAACCACGGTAAATATAGGGTGACCTGATTCTGTCGATCTTATTGTTATAAGAATCATAAAATAAAATTTCCTGTAAATCAGTCCAACCTGTAGGACAGAGTTCTTTTTTTAACTTCATTATTTTACTTTTGTTACAAAGCTAACTTGTTTTTATCTTATCTGATCGTATTTAAAAAAATATGTGCTAAAAGCAACGATATTTTTAAAAGTAAAAAAAATTACAATTGTGATTTTCTCAATGAACATACTGGATTATGATGTGTTTAGCCTTTAATTTTTTTTCTACTTGGGGAAAAAAAATTACATTTGATTGTTAAAAATAATTTTCATTCACTAAACAAATTAAAAATATGAAAAAATCTTTATTTATTTTGGCAATTATCGCCGCTTTTGCTTTTACTTCAAAAGCTCAAAGCACAGATTACCCATGGTTAGTTGGAGTCAGCACCAATTATATTGATTTTAATACTATTGAACAAAGTTTGGGCGATCAGTTTTCGGATGCAAACTGGATGGAAAAAACCTTGCCCGGGATGATAAGAATTGGAAGAAACATCAACCCTTCTTTCAACGCTTCTGCACTGTTTGCCACAGTTCAGACAGATTCTGACAAAATGAATCTGATTCCACTTGACCGAGTAATCGAAACTGATAAATTTTACAAGTTTGGGGTTCAGCTTGAATACAAATTGGCAAACGACTACATCATTAATCAAACCAGTTGGTTTGACCCCTATTTATTTTTAGGAATGAATGGCTCAGCCATTGATGAATTGACCTACCTCTCCAGTTCAATGGGTGTTGGATTTAATATATGGGTTATCAAGCAATTTGGAGTAAATTTCCAGGGTTCTTATGACTACAATTACGATTTTAATGATTACATGCATTATTCGATTGGATTGGTTGCCCGCATTGGAAAAAAACATGATATGGATGGAGATGGAGTTTCCGACAAGAATGATCTTTGTCCTGAAGTTGCAGGCTTGCCCGAATTTATGGGATGCCCCGACACCGATGGTGATGGCATTGCCGACAAAGATGACGAATGCCCGAGAGCTGCAGGCCCGGCTGAGCTTAACGGATGCCCTGATACAGATGGCGATGGCGTTGCCGACAAAAATGATCAATGTCCGAATGAGGCTGGTTTAGCTGAGTTTAACGGTTGCCCCGATACCGATGGTGATGGTGTGATGGATAAAAACGACCGTTGCCCTGAAATTGCAGGTCTGGCAGAGTATAATGGATGCCCTGACACTGACGGCGATGGAGTTCCTGACAATTTAGATGATTGTCCTAATGAAGTGGGTCCAAAGAATAACAAAGGATGTCCTGTTCCAGTTGTTGTCCCTGTAGAAATAACCCAACAATTGGATTTCCACTCTGACCATGTACAGTTTAAAACATCAAGTGCTGAACTAATGACACAATCTTATGAAAATCTAAATAAAGCATTAGACATTATGAAGGCTTATCCAAAAGCAAAATTTACAATTTATGGATACACTGATAATACCGGGTCGGCTAACCTTAATTTAAAACTGTCAGTAGAGAGGGCTAATTCTGTTAAAAAATATTTTGTGAAAAAAGGTATCGATGCACTTAGGTTGGAATCAGGTGGATTTGGCGATAAAAATCCCATTGCCCCTAACGATTCACCAGAAGGAAGAGCTGAGAACAGACGCGTAGAAATTAAACTAATTCAATAATATTCTTTTTAACCTGATTAATTCACAAATTCGTTGAATTTGTGAATTAATCACCGAAGGCCGAAAATATTTATTTAAAATATTTTCGAGGGTTAATCCTCGAATTTCCTTTGGAAATTCGGCTCTGCAGGCTTTTTAGCTTGCAGAATGAAAAATTCATGAATTTTTCAGATTAACAACTTATAAAAAAAGAGCAATCATAAATGGTTGCTCTTTTTTTTTGCCTTACATGCAAAATTTCCCGATCGTTTTGAAAGAAAACGGTGTCGCTTAATCGCAGGGAAGACAATGCTGGTTGAGTGTTAAATTTGCAACTTTTATCAACATTTATATTTTTTTAATGAGTTCTTAAAAGTACAACTATTTGCAATCAATTCCAACCTGTATGAGCAAAATGGGCTAACTTTGCAAAAATTGTAGCACGTGAAGATAGCTGTTAACACCAGGCTTTTATTAAAAGGAAAACTCGAGGGAATTGGCTGGTTTACCTACGAGAACCTGAAACGAATTACCCGTCAGCACCCTGAACATGATTTTTATTTTTTGTTCGACAGGAAATTTGACCAGGAATTTATTTTTGCCGCCAATGTACATCCATTAGTAATTCATCCACAGGCACGACATCCAATACTTTATTATTTATGGTTTGAGCAAGCCATCCCCCGTACACTCAAGAAAATTGGTGCGGATATCTTTTTTTCACCCGATGGATATTTGTCGTTGAATACTGATGTGCCCTCGATGAATGTTTTTCACGACCTGAATTTTGAGCACTATCCAAAAGATTTACCCTGGATCGAGCGTAAGTTTTACAGGCATTATTTTCCGGCTTATGCCCACAAAGCCAACCGTATTGCAACAGTATCGGAATATTCAAAAAACGATACCGTAAAGCTTTATGGTGTGGATAAAAAGAAAATTGATGTGGTATATAATGGTGCAAACGAAGCCTTTAAACCCATCGATGAAACCATAAAAGTTGAAATTAGAAATAAATACACTGCCGGATATCCCTATTTTATTTTCGTTGGCTCCCTTCACCCGCGTAAGAATCTTGCAAGATTATTTACTGCTTTTGATGTTTTCAAAAAAACTGATCAGCAAAACATCAAGCTTTTGATAGTTGGCGAGAAAAAGTGGTGGACACCTGAAATCAATGATACTTTTGAAAAAATGGGGCACAAACAGGATGTCGTTTTTGCCGGAAGACTCAAGGTCTCTGAATTACATCTTGTTCTGGCTTCAGCATTGGCCACCGCTTATGTTAGCTACTTTGAGGGCTTTGGAATTCCTATTATTGAATCCTATTTCTGCGATGTACCGGTTATTACTTCCAACGTTACTTCAATGCCTGAGGTTTCCGGTGATGCATCTTTGCTTGTTGACCCATTTTCGATCGACTCGATTGCAAATGCACTAAGCAACATGGCCACCGATGAAAAGCTCAGGCAATCATTAATCGAAAAAGGAAGGGAAAGGCGTAAAATGTTTAGCTGGCAAAAAACATCTGAGCGACTTTGGTGTTCTATCCAAAAATTGATAGAACAAATTGACAAATAAAAATGATCAGATACACACTTCCTACTTTATTCATTCTTATGCTTCCTTTATGGCTATTTCCACAACAAAACGGGAATGCCGTGAACACTTCACTCGAATTTCTTGACAATCTTACCAGACAGGATTTTGAAGCCAACAAAAAATTTATGGCCAGGCTTTATGCCACCGACGAATTTTCGGAAACATTATCCAATTCGTGGAATTACCAGATTGATGGGTTAGGCTCATATCAAAACCTGAAAAGTACAAAATATGACTATTTCCGAGAATATGAAATCGTTTACCTTACCTGCCAATTCGAGAAATCGGACTACACCATTAAATTGGTTTTTAACAACAAACAGGAAATAACAGATATTTACTTCATCCCCTACCCTCCGCTTATTGCTGCCGGCGACCTGAACCACCTCTGGATAATAATGTTTTTAATTTTATGGGAATTGACATGGAAAGCAATGGGCTTGTGGAAAGCTGGGAAAAATCAAAAACCAGGCTGGTTTATTGCCATATTCATACTTCCAACCGCCGGCATTTTACCTATTATTTACACTTTTTTTGTAAGGGATTAAATTATCACAAAACGAAAAAAGCAAGCTCAATGGGCTGCTCATATTATACTAAAAGATTTTCAAAAAAATCCTAATCTATCGTACCTATATCCCCTTCTGTTATATCAGGGCAATCTTTACAATCCAGACTGCGGTTGTACATTTGCATGGCTCTCAAACTCATACCCATACTTGAAAATCCACCATCGTGGAAAAGATTTTGCATAGTTACTTTTTTAGTAAGATCCGAGAAAATGGTAACACAATAATCAGCACATTCATCGGCTGTGGCATTTCCAAGTGGCGACATCCTTTCTGTAAAATCCATCAAGCCATCAATACCTTTTACACCACTACCGGCAGTAGTTTTGGTTGGCGACTGCGAAATTGTGTTCACCCTGATTTTCCGTTCCCGGCCATAAATATATCCAAAACTTCGGGCTATCGATTCAAGCAATGCCTTAGCATCGGCCATATCATTGTAACCATACAGCGTACGCTGGGCAGCCACGTACGATAGGGCCAGCACTGAACCCCATTCGTTGATAGCATCTAACCTATACGCTACCTGTAAAACTTTATGAAACGAAACCGCCGAAATATCCAGGGTTTTCATCAGGTAATTATAATTCAGTTTATCGTAGGTATTTCCCTTTCTCACATTCATCGACATGCCAATGGAATGCAGGATAAAGTCAACTTTCCCGCCAAAATGCTCCATGGTTTTATTAATCAGCGCTTCCAAATCTTTTTCACTCGTGGCATCGGCAGGAATAACAAGTGAACCGGTTTTTTTTGCCAGCTCATCAAGTTCGCCAAAACGAAGGGCTACGGGCGTGTTGGTCAATACAAACTCGGCGCCTTCGGCGTGGGCTTTTTCGGCTACTTTCCATGCAATCGACATGTTGTTTAGCGCACCAAATATAATCCCCTTCTTCCCTTTTAATAAGTTATAAGTCATTGTTACCTTATTTAGTTTTGATTTAAATAATAGCGGCCAAAAATAGTATTATTCTATTAATTGCAAGATAACGTAGGTTTTCCAATCCAAAATGAAAACCGAAGAAATTAGTTTTTTAACAGCTCTTGTGCTGTTTGTAAGGCCGAACTGCTAATTTTTGTATCGGAAAGCATCTTGGCAATTTCTACAACCCTGTCTTTTTCTGAAAGAAGTTTTACATAGGTGGTGGTCGAATTTTCGTCAGAGTCTTTAGTTACAAGGTAATGATGTTGGCCACGCGCTGCAATTTGTGGTAAATGTGTAATCGAAATTACCTGTATTTCTTTGGCCAATGTTTGCATTATTGCAGCCATTTTACCTGCAATTTCCCCTGATACTCCACTATCGATTTCATCAAAAATAATTGATGAAACAAGGTTTCCTGTTGCAATTTGCGATTTAATGGCAAGCATCAGCCTTGATAATTCTCCACCTGAAGCAACCTTTGCCATTTCCTGCAATTCGCCACCTTTATTGGCATTAAACATAAAACTAACCCTGTCGGCACCATTATGGGCAAGCCCTTCGGTTTTTTGAAGTTTTAACAAAATTTTCGCATCAGGCATACCAAGTCCTAAAATTTTCGCGGTAATCTGAGATTCAATATCCGGAATTGCATGTTTCCTTTTCGTGCTCAACTCAGAAGCCATATTGGTGAGTTGACTCTTAATTTTGGCAAGTTGTTGTTCTACTGCTTGAATTTCGTTTGATACAGATTGATGCTGTTCAATTTTTTCGAGGTAATTATCCTTGATTTTAATTAATTCATCAATTCCATTTACCCGGTGCTTTTGCTCCAGGTGATAAATTAAATTGATGCGCTCGCTTAGTTCTTCGGTTCGTTGTGGATTTACTTCAATTTTATCATCAATTTTCATGAGCTCCCTCGCTACATCCGAAAATTCAACATAAGTGCTTTCAATCCTGGAATACATTTCTGTTAGTTCACGTGAAATGTTTTTTACCGGTTTAATTTCAGATAAGATATTATCGAATATGGAAGTCATTCCGTGTTCACCCTCAATCAGGTTCGACACAGATGATAACCTGGTTTTTATTTCACCGGCATTGTTGAGCACTTTCAATTCTTCTTCTATCTCCTCTTGTTCACCGGTTTTCAATTCAGCCTTTTCGATCTCTTCATATTGAAACTTGAAAAAATCCTGTTCCGTTTCTGAAATTTTTTCGCTTTGCCTGAGCAGTTCCAGTTTTGATGTGAGCTGTTGATATTGAGCAAATATTTTTGAATAACTTTCCAGGAGTTGTCCATTTTTACAGAAATGATCAACTACTGCAAGTTGGAAGGATGAACTTTGTAATAAAGTTGTGCTGTTTTGTGAGTGCAAATCAAGCACCTGGTCGGCCAATTCGCGAAGCTGGGCAAGGCTTACCGGTGAATCGTTGATGAAAGCTCTTGATTTACCGGATGGAAGTATTTCACGACGTAATATTGTGTTATCAGGATCAAAATCGAGATCGTTTTGCGAAAAAAAACTTTCGAACTTTTTTTTATTCACACTAAATAATCCCTCAACAACACATTTTTCCGATTTATTTTTGAGCGATTGCAAATCGGCTCTCTTACCAAGAATTAACGAAATTGCACCAATTACAATTGATTTTCCTGCTCCGGTTTCGCCTGTCATCACCGAAAATCCCTCAAAAAAATCTACTTCAAGATCATCGATGAGTGCAAAATTCTTTATCAATAAATGTTTTATCAATGCAGTAGCGTGTTACATTAAATGACAAAAATATGGAAATTAAAAGAGGAAAAAGGAAAGAAAAAAAATGGATCGTTAATTTTGACCTATAATTTTTTGATAATCATTGGCATGTGAGGGGTCAATTTCCTTGAGAATATTCACAGCTTTGGTTTTATCCATGGGAGCAGCGTCAGAAAAAATATTGATAAACTCATCACGTTTGGCTTCCATAAAAAGCTGCATTGCAAACAAACGCGGTTTTTCGCGATGCGCACGCTGCAAAAGCTCCAGGGCATCCATAATACCCTGCCTCCCATTTTCGACATTGTCGTACATCAAATCGAGACCAAGACGGTGAAAGGTATAATTTGCCTTACGGATATTGCTATAGGATGAATTGTTGTAATTTTCGGCTAACCAGTAACGGTTTTTCATGCTCTCGAAAGCTTTCCAGCCCGACTCACGGGCGCTTTGAGCAGTATTAACAACGTTTTGTGCCTTGTCGAAATATGGTGAACCTCCCATACTTTTAAAGGAATCATAATCCAAACCTAAAAACATATAAATGTAAAATGCAATGGTTGAGGTAAGGTTTGAAGAAAAAGAATTATCACTGTAATCGATGGGCTGCCCCTCCTGCCACTGAAACTGAAAGTCGTTATCGATATAATTAAATACCGTTGAATTGTAGGAAGTTCCAAAAACAGGCCGTTTCAACACCAGGTTTATTCTGCCCCGAAACTCATCCGACGACAATTCCTCCATGATGGTTATGCCAATGGTGCATTCGATACGCTCATCAATTTTATACGAAAATTGTGTCCAGTGTCTGTCGTTCACAAATTCATAAAGTCCCTTTCTGAGTTCATTAAACTTTTCACGGTTCGACTGCTGAACTTGTGGTGCTGATACCTGCACCGATGCATTAAATTCCTGTGCTGTAACAAGTCCGGAAAATATGAATATTAAAAAGAAAGAAAGATAATATTTAGTCATTATTGCAAAGTTTAATTTGATTTGCAAATACTCAAAATGCTTAGAGCAGCTCGGAAATTTTATCAAGAATGTCTCCGGCAACTTCTTTTTTTGATTTTAAATGATAGTTGCTAACCTTACGGTTTTTATCAATTATCGTGATTTTGTTTGTACTAACGCCAAACCCGGCACCACTATCTTTAAGAGAGTTTAAAACGATTAGATCAAGATTTTTATTATCGAGTTTTATGCCGGCATTCTGCAACTCATTTTCGGTTTCAAGTGCAAAGCCAACCAGAACCTGATTTTTAGATTTTTGTTTACCGAGTGTAGCCAGGATATCTATGGTTGGTTTGAGATGAATTTCTTTTTTATCAGCGGATTTTTTAATTTTCTGAGGTGCAACATTTTCAGGAGTGAAATCTGCAACAGCAGCAGCCATAATGGTTACATCAGCTTTTATGAACTTTGCCGAAACAGCCTCGTACATTTCCCGGGCCGAAATGACATCGATTTTTTCAATACCTGAAACAGAAAGCTTCAAATCTGTCGGGCCGGACACAAGTGTTACTTTTGCCCCCCTGTTAGCAGCCTCTTCGGCCAAAGAATAACCCATCAACCCTGAAGAATAATTCCCGATAAATCTAACGGGATCAATAGCTTCGTGGGTAGGGCCGGCTGAAATTAGAAAATGTTTTCCACTTAGTGATTCACTTTTCCTGAAATAAGCAAACAAAACTTCAACAATATTTTCCGGCTCTTCCATTCTGCCGGCACCAGTTAAACCACTGGCCAGTTCACCTGTTTGTGGTTCGATAAGTTTATCGCCCCGATTCACAAGTTTTTCGATATTTTCGGAAGTCGTGGGATGCTTATACATATCGAGATCCATTGCAGGTGCAACAAACACCGGGCATTTGGCCGACAAATAAGTTGTAACTAAAAGGTTATCCGCCATTCCTGAGGCCATCTTACTAAGTGTAGCCGCCGATGCAGGTGCAATCAACATCAAATCGGCCCATAGCCCCATGTCAACATGGCTGTTCCATGTACCATCTTTTTGATCAAAAGGAAAGGTAAGGGCGGGAAGTTTTGAAAGGGTTGAAAGGGTTAAAGGTGTTACAAAATCCCTTGCGTTCGGGGTAAGGATAACCTGAACCTCAGCGCCTTCTTTTATAAGAAGCCGTACAAGATAAGGAATTTTGAAAGCTGCAATGCTCCCTGTAATTCCTATTATTATTTTTTTGCCGGCGAGCACTTTATTCTATGATGTCGTTTGAGATTTTATTTTGGGCTTCTTTTGATGGATTCCTATAATAAATTTGATCATCCAAAAACTCCTGGATAGCCATCAATGTAGGTTTTGGAAGCCTTTCATAAAATTTTGCGATTTCGATTTGCTCACGATTTTCAAAAATTTCTTCAAGGTTATCACTTGATGTTGCAAATTCTGATACTTTTTTATTCAACTCTTCTTTCAATTCAAGAGATATTTGATTTGCCCTTTTTGACAACATTGCTGTTGTTTCGTAAACATTTTCTGTACCCCTGTTAAAATCGTTCATTCTGCGTGTTACAGCAGTTGTATCTGTTTTAATTTTCTTGTAATCCATATACTATAAGTTGTTTAAAGTTCTTCAAATCCTGATGTGCGTAATTTTTCTTCCACTTTATCGTGCAATCTTTCCACATCTGTTACATATTCACTCTCCGGGTAAAGCGCGATAAAATCAAAATAGGCCTTCACCGAATTTTCGAATCTTTCTTTCTTTTTGTCTTCAATGCTCTTAATTGCATAACTATAATATGCCGTAATAATATTGTACAACACATCCTCCTTGAACTCGGTATCGGGGAAATCTTTCAACAAGTTTTCATAAGATATGATAGCTGCCCGGTAATCTTCCATTTTAAAATAGAGATTTGCAATATTATAGGATTTCTTTTCGAGCTTGTCCCTAAGTTCAATAATTAATTCAGTAGCTTCAACGGCCTTTTCTCCATAAGGAAACCTGTTGATAAATAATTGAAACTCATCAATAGCTTCCCTGGTAACTGTTTGATCGAGAGAATACCGGGGGCTGTCCAAATACTTCGTGTAGGCAATCATAAAGCTGGCTTCTTCGGCAAATTCACTGCTGGGGAAATTTACCGAAAACCTCTTAAAATAGTAGCTTGCCATAACATACTCACGTTCGTAGTAATATGCATAAGCATAGTAATAATAAAGCTGTTCGGCTTTGTCGGTACCCCGATAAACAGGAATTAATTGTTCAAATACCTGAAGCGCCCTGTAATAGTCTCCCTTTTCGTAGTATTCTACGGCTTTTTCGTACTTCATATCATTGTCAGTACTCTTAAGCAGTTTTTGATGTTTACTGCAAGACGAAAAAACTATTGCTATGAAAATCAATAGTATAATAGCGGGTTTTCTAAACATGGGCGCAAAAGTAATATTATTTAACGGATTAGATAACGTCATTATTTTTCAAAAATTTTCAACTACACAATTTCTAACGATTTGTTTTACATGCAGTCAATAATATTGGGTGATTGTTGATTATCAAAGGAATTGTTATAATTTTGCAAAAAATATTAAATGACATTTAACATTAATAAAAAACATTATGGATCTTTTCGAAAAATTTAAGAATTTGGGGCCTTTGGGCAAATACAATAAAGAAGCTTTTGGATACTTTATATTTCCAAAACTTGAGGGTGAACTTGGGCCGCGAATGACATTTATGGGAAAGGAAATGCTGGTATGGTCGCTTAATAATTATTTGGGCTTAGGAAACCACCCAGAAGTTAGGAAAGCTGACGCTGATGCTGCTAAAGAATGGGGACTTGCATACCCGATGGGTGCCAGGATGATGTCGGGGCATACCAGTTACCACGAAGAATTGGAACAAAAACTTGCGGCCTTTGAGAAAAAAGAATCAGCCTTCCTGCTCAACTATGGTTACCAGGGCATGGTATCGATTATTGAAAGCCTTGTTAGTCGTCGTGATGTAATTGTTTACGACTCTGAGGCACATGCTTGTATCATTGATGGTTGCAGACTGCATTTTGGAAAACGCTTTGTTTACCCGCACAACGATATGGAAAATCTCGAAAAGGAACTTGAGAGAGCCACCAAACTTGCAAATCAAAACGGTGGTGGAATATTGGTGATCACCGAGGGTGTTTACGGCATGTCGGGCGATCTTGGAAAATTAAAAGAAATTACTGCATTGAAACAAAAATTTGATTTCCGTCTTTTGGTTGATGATGCGCATGGATTTGGAACCATGGGGAAAAGCGGTGCAGGAACCAGTGAACATCTTGGGGTAATGGATGAAGTGGATGTATATTTTGGAACATTCGCAAAAGCAATGGCGGGTATTGGTGCTTTTGTAGCCAGTAAGGCCGAGGTCATCGAATTTTTAAGATATAACCTTCGTTCACAAATCTATGCCAAGTCACTACCCATGCCAATGGTAATCGGTTCATTGAAAAGACTCGAATTGATTCAGACTCACCCAGAATTAAGAAACAACCTTTGGAAAATAGTAAATGCATTGCAGGATGGTTTAAGAAAAAATGGTTTCAACATCGGGAAAACCGAATCACCGGTAACTCCCGTAATTCTTCAGGGTGGGGTTGCCGAAGCCACTCAAATAACCTATGACCTAAGAGAGCATTATAAAATATTCTGCTCTATTGTTACCTACCCTGTGGTTCCAAAAGGTATAATCCTATTACGGATAATCCCTACGGCAAACCACTCCCTCGAAGACGTAGATTATACAATCAAAGCATTCTCAGACGTTAAAAAGAAACTTGATGCAGGTGAATATCCCAGTGAGATGATTGATGCTCAAAAAATAATGTGATTTTAAGCAACATAATTTTTATCATAAAAACCCATGCTAAATGTATGGGTTTTTTATTTTTGCAAAAAACTAAGGGGGACAAATGGATCAGACAAACGACAGGAACAAAAGAAATGTTCGTAATTTCTTGATTATTTTTTCAAACTCACTCTCATACTTTATCATTTCGTTTATTTTTATGTAT